>Ga0181554_1001144_pt1 | contig 25588 bp, 18 predicted proteins | sample 011ome_16_FD_145602 | JGI IMG/M metagenome (GOLD analysis project Ga0181554, IMG submission 145602) | Coastal salt marsh microbial communities from the Groves Creek Marsh, Skidaway Island, Georgia - 011503CT metaG (spades assembly) | ecosystem: Environmental > Aquatic > Marine > Intertidal zone... | reverse complement strand
GCACAAACCCACATGAATAAGTTTTTCCATTACCTGGGGTTGGTCCGCCGACTCCGCCTGCCGTAGTATCAATCGAGGATGGATCTCCCTCCTCATCCAGCCAGCCATAGTAATAATCCCACCCCAGCGACCTTACCATTGAGTAGCCAAAAGGATTATTACCTTGAAGCCCCAAATGAAACTTCCCAAAAAGTCCACTTGTGTAGTTTTTTTTCTTGAGAATCTTTGGGGCCGTATATTCGAAAGGAGAGACCATTGAATTCGCAAGGTCACTTGGCCCCAAGGCGCTCGTTACATGGCTGCGGATTGGGAATCGCCCTTCAAAGAATATTGCCCGACTCGGTGAACATAATGGCATTGACCAGTTATTCCGAAAACGAATTCCATTCTTGGCTAAGGCATCTATATTCGGCATGGCAGCCGGTGTTTTTCCACCGTACCCAAAAGAGGCCATCTGATCAATGCCGACATCATCCATGATAATGAAGAGGATGTTGGGGAGCGATTTTGTCGCCGCATGGACTGATGGATAGACAGAAAGAAACCCCATCAATACTATGACTGCCAGGGAGAATGAAGAAATATTAATTGAAATTAGCCTGGTTATATTGAATTTCATGACGATAGTTTTCGACTATTACTCTGTATAAAAAAATATCTACTGAAAGATAATTTGGCCATAAATATAATGATCGTAAAGACTGACAAAATCGGTAACCGATCCATTAGAAAAAAAGATCATCCGTATAGAGCTAACATAATGTGATGGGCATATTGAAAGCGGATCCATGCGTCATGACCAAAGATAAATCTGTTGCAGTAACTCTAAAACGAAGGCTCATTCGCGCATCGGCGCCTCTTTGGTGGGCTCTAATCTCTGAGGATCAGAATGCCCTTGCCGTGCCAGCGACAGCTTGTCGCTTTGAGTAAAGCTTTCCCAATCCAAATGATTTTAACTTTTACACTTCCGTTAGCCATTCTAAAAACCCGTCAAACTCAGTACCGTTGGCTTTGCTGCAAAGAGTTATTTGTTGCCAAAAACTCACTCCATCCCCCCGTACGAGACGGGAATATTGGGCAACTGGTTGCTGTCCCTACCTGACCAAGAATGGCTTTATCTCCGTATCACTGGTCTACGCTGCTATGACTGCGATCCTCCTCATGAAACGGATACGAGAGCCTGCGGCGACTGATCAGTGCTATGGCGTTTATCCAATCCGGTTGAGTCAAATAAGCGGACCTGCGGTCACGCCCCGTGGTTGCCGAGCCACTCAAACATGTTAATTTTGCACGATAAAACTTTATTCATCCGCAAATCGCGCGGCGACTTCCTGAAACTCATCCTGTAACTCAAGAAACGCCTCAACCACGTCGGGATCGAAGTGCTTTCCCTTGCCTTCCAGGATGATTTCCACCGCCTTATCTGTCGGTATGGCAGATTTGTAAATCCGCTTGGAGATGAGCGCGTCATAGACATCAGCCAGAGCCATCAAACGCGCGGAAACTGGAATCGCCTCGCCCACTAGCCCTTGCGGATACCCTGAGCCATCCCATTTCTCCTGGTGGCTAAAGGCAATCTCCTTGGCGAATTGCAGGAACGGAATCGTCACTCCGAGTTCTTGTTCTGCCTGCATGATGGCATCTCGGCCCAGGATGGCATGGGATTTCATCACTTCGAACTCCTCCGGATCCAGTTTGCCGGGTTTCAGGAGGATGTGGTCGGGAATACCAACCTTGCCGATGTCGTGGAGGGGAGCCGACTTGAAGAGCCGCTCAATGGTTCGGTCATCATCCAGCACGGGGGAGAAGCGGGGATGCTTGCGCAGCTTCTCGGCCAGAAGCTTCACGTAATACTGGGTGCGACGGATATGGTTGCCGGTTTCCTTGTCCCGAGTTTCGGCCAATGAGGCCAGCGTGTGAACAGTTACATCCTGGATCGCTTCAAGTTCCTGTGTGCGCTTTTTGACTTCCGCTTCCAGGAAAGCATTCTTGTCGCGGAGGAAATCCTGAACCAACTTCATGGCCAGATGAGTTTTGACACGTGCCAGTAGGATGGGCGGGCTGATCGGCTTGGTGATGTAGTCCACAGCGCCCAGCTCAAGCCCATGGGTTTCGTCGCCGACCTCGGCTTTGGCGGTCAAAAAGATGATGGGGATGTGTTGGGTGGCCGGGTCATTCTTTAGTCGTTGGCATACCTCATAGCCGTCCATTTCCGGCATCATGATGTCCAGCAGGATCAAATCTGGAGGCGTGCGGGAACCTGCAATGGCAAGTGCTCGTTCGCCGCTGTTAGCGACCCGAACCTTGTAGTCCTCTCGTAAGAGATTGCTCATCAAGGTTAGGTTGTCGGGAACATCGTCGACAACCAGGATGCTGTTTTTTTCATCCAACCTTTTGAATTCCGTCATGTCTATTGCATCCGTCACTAAAATGGGTTGCTGGGGCTGAACGCGACGACTGGCCCCTGAACTGTCCCGTCATTGCCGGACCCAAAAGAATCTTTGATTTTGAAGGGGGCAGACGGGTGATTGAACGCGGATATCACGGCCAGAACCAAAGCGCCTAACGCAAGGCTTTTGATTGCCCAGAAGCGAGCCTGGGCGCGAGGGAGCGACAATTCGGAAACAGGTTCAGGGCGACTTGGATAAACGAGCATGCCAAGGTTGTCGAGAGAAAGAAACTGAAACGAAAAGAAATATAGACCTAATATTGCGGATCTGGGGCCTTGTCTGAACGGAATGGAGGCTTGAGGAAGTTCTCCCACTAAGCTCGCAAACTTCAGTCCATGGGGCATGCTGTGAAGCTGATGGCTTCGCACTTTGTTATGCCGTGTATCACAAAACCAACTGGAACAATGCGGCGTACGTTGAGGTTAATTGCGAGGCTGTTTCCCGGTTGATTGTGCGCTTTGTTGGGATCAAAAATCCATGTTTACACAAGATTCGGACACCCCCAGAAGTTTTATCAGGTGGTGTTCCGCAAAAAGCTCTATCTGTGCCTAGAGGAAATACAGAATGTATCTGGATGGCTGGGTCGATGACTACAACGAGAAACGCCCCATTAGGGTTAAGATGTGCTGCAGACCTTAATCGCCGGACAAGAAGGTCTAGAACGAGAAAGTTAACCAACTCAATTGATCCGACAATCCGGCACCTTAAAAACGGGTCACCGACAGATCAGGTCAAGACCTCTACATGTTATCGAGGGGCGGTGGCCGACAGCTCGATCGCCTTCACCATCAAGTCGATGGGGAAGTGGGTGACCGTCACGCCTGGTTCGCCGGCTGAAGCCATATTCACCGAAGTATGCCGAAACTGATTTTTCCACATTGACATGAAGCGGAATCTAGGTATCTGGCTGATCTTTGCCGCCATGTTGTTGAACTTGGCGATTGGCTCCACGCTTCAGGCGCCCTGGCAGCGCTGATACTGCGGTGATTGCCTTTGCGAATATTTGAACAACGGGGGTCCGAAAACTTATGGTGGAGCCTCGAGCCTTACATCAGGCGTACTTTTGTGTTGAGCTCGGTATTGCTGCTTCTCGTCAAAATCACATTGACCGATCAGGCCATTCTGGATCCAGATCTGGGATGGCACCTTAAAACCGGTGAATGGATCAGGGCGCACGGCACCGTCCCCTTGACCGATCCATTCTCACAATTCGGGGCTCACCAATTCTGGGTGGCTTACAGCTGGCTCTTCGAGTGGATTCTCTCATTCTTAGAGAGTGCCTTCGGTTTGCCGGGGGTGACCGGATTCACGCTGGCTCTGTCTATCGCCATTTTTACGGCATTGTTCCTGCTGCTGCGACAAGCCAATCCAGAGCCCATCGTGGTCATGGCGCTGATGGTCTTCGGTCTGATTGCAATGAGCCCACTGCTCAGGACACCTCGTCCCTGGCTATTTACCATTCTATTTTTCATCGTCGAACTTATCCTGATTCAAAAGGCGCGGCTGTCGGGCAGGCTTAAATGCCTGTGGTGGTTACCCCTGCTGTTTGTGGCCTGGGCCAATTCCCATATCCAGTTTGTCTACGGATTTTTTCCATTAGGTCTGCTTCTGGTGGACCCGGTAAACGCCGGTCAGGATGAGCCAGCACACACCTTCAGGCAAACATTGTTGCTGATTTGTGCATGTGTTCTGGCAACATTGGTAAATCCCTATGGTCTTCAGCTTTACGTGGCTCTCTGGGAGGTAATCAGGCAAACGGGCGTTTACGAACTTGTTTCGGAAATGCAGGCCATGGGCTTTCGGGATCCAGCGGATTGGGCGGTGTTGATGTTGACTGTGGCCGCCGCCTATGTCCTGGGCAAAAGTCCGCAAAAGGATCGTTTGCTGACGGTGCTTTTTATTGCAGGCATGTTTGTTGCCTATCGTTCGCGACGTGACATCTGGTTTCTGGTGATTCCAAGCCTTTATTCGCTGGCTCGCTGGACCAGAAAAGCGACCCTCCGTCGATCTGAGGTCTTTACTGCGGCCCAATGGCAAGGCTCCTTGCTGATTGTATTGATCTTCATGCTTGGGAGCGGACAGTGTGTTTACTTCAATCGTAAGCACCTTCATCAGTTGCTCAGTGAGCACTATCCTGAAGCCGCCATCCAATTCATTAAGGCAGGCCATTTTTCAGGCCCGCTTTACAACGAATATGCCTGGGGTGGTTACTTTATCTGGCAATTGCCCAGCTGGCCGGTCAGCATCGATGGACGGGCCAATCTGCATGGCGATGAGCGGCTACGACGCTACCAACGCACTTGGCAGGCTGCGCCGGATTGGGTTGATGACCCTGAGCTCGCCGCTGCGGGGCTGGTTATTACTGCGAACGACAAACCTCTTCTGTCCCTGCTGAAGGGCGATCAGCGGTTTACTCAGGTGTATGGCGATAAGGTTGCTAGCGTATTTGCAGCCAGACAGAAATCGGAGAACCCCTTTTACTCGCCACTTCATTGATTACCGCCTCGCCGGTCATCAGGCACTGGATTCGTGGTAACTGTCCTCGGTATTGATTGCCCATATCCCTGACTTGTCACTCGACCCGCTCACAATCGCATCCACCGCACGCTTGGCTGCCAGCATCGAATGATCCTGGTTGTTGTAGCGATGCATGCCATTACGTCCCACCAGGAAAAGGTTGGGAAAGTGATCGAAATAGGCCCTGACCCGGTCCATTGCCGCATAGCTGCCAAAGTAGGCGGGATAGGCCTTGGGGACTCTGACAACTCGCGCATCCAGTATAGATGCAGCTTCAATCAGGCCGATGCTCACCAATTCCCGGGTAGCAAACTCAATCACATGATGATCCTCCAGTGACCAGGGTGGTTCGCCCTGATGACAGAAATATTCCAGCCCCAGCCAGATATTCGGCTGTGATGCGACCATCATCGGACTCCAGTTATTGAATATCTGCAAGCGCCCCAAGCGCACATCGGGGTCCTGAATGTAGATCCAGTTATCAGGCGGCATGCCTCGTTGATTCACGCCTGATCGCCCCGGGGGCACACACATCCTTTCGACCAACAGACCAACCGTCACGAAATCCCGATAGGGCAAGGCGCTGGCAACGTCCAGAACATCCCCGGGCGCCTCAGGGTTCAGGCTGGAACACAATTCCGCAATCGGCATGGTCGAGATCACCTGGTCGACGGCGATTCTCTGTCTTTGCTTACTGATACCGTCTTCGATGGTGGCGTGGGTCAATCGATTGTCCTGATGTTCCAGCTGAATTAGCTTATGCCGCAGTTTGATTTGCCCGCCCCGAGCCTCCACTCTGCCGGCCACCGTTTCCCAGAGTTGGCCAGGGCCTAGTGCCGGATACAGAAATTGTTCGATCAGGCTGGTTTCCGTGTTCTTTTGCCGAATGCCCGAAGATCCCCAAAACGGAGTAATCAGGGCATGCTTAAGAGCCTGGGTCAGCGAAAGCCCTTTAATGCGTTGTGCACCCCATTCAGCTGAGATCTCTCGGCAAGGAACCCCCCATACTTTTTCTGTATAGGCTTCAAAAAAAGTGCGATACAACGCCTGGCCGAAGCGGTTGACGAGAAAATCCTCCAAATTCTGCTCCGGTTTGCGCGGCACCAAGCTGGACCTGGCGTAACTTGCACCCATACGCAGCACGCTGAGGAGACCCAGGTTACGAATCAGTTGAGCATTCAGGCGAACCGGGTAATCAAAAAAACGACCCTTGAAGAAAATGCGCGATTGACGGGGTCGGATCAAAAAGGCGGGATCGCCCGGGCTTGCGCAGGGCGCTTGTGATGAGAGTCGGGTATTTCGTTGCTGATAGCCGAGCCTAACGTCTTCGGCGGGGGCTGCCAGAGGCAGCATGCGTAACCACCAATCCATCACCCAGTCGGATTTCGAAAAGAATCGGTGGCCGCCGAGATCCATGCGGTTGCCGTGGTGGTTGATCGTTTTCGAAATGCCTCCGACTTGACTGTCTGCCTCAACTACCAGGGGCGCAGGCCTGCCAGCTTCGATCAATTCCCAAGCAGCGGTCAAGCCGGCCGGACCAGCCCCGATAACGAGATCCCGGCCTGACGACGGGGGGCTTTTAGGGCGACTCATGAAGTCTTAGCCAGTAATGCGTCTAGAGCGAGACCAGGGCGTATCATCCATCTGGATTTCATGACAGAGCCAGCTTTGTTGATAGGGTTGATTCGGAAATTTGTCGGTAGGGGCAAAGGCACCAGCCTGCAGGCGGGCCATTTGCGTTGACCAAAATCCCCTCGGCGGTATCGATTTGGCTGTTATTGCCGAGTTATGCGATAACGGCGCTGGCCCCGCAGCACAGGGAAGCGGCTTTCATGGAAAGCCCAATCGTTCGAGACCAGTATGCTTAAGTTTCTACCCCTGGTTCACGCCACCCCGAACGCCGTTTCGCTTTACAAGGGCGAATACGATTTCTCCCTGGTAGTGATCTCGATCATGGTGGCCATACTGGGTGCCTATGTTGCCCTGATTGTCTCAAGACGGGTGGCCGAGGAGAAGTCCTTCATACGGCGATCGACCTGGCAGGTTATCGGTGGTCTCGTCATGGGCGCCGGGGTCTGGAGCATGCACTTCATCGCCATGTTGGCGTTTCATTTGCCATGTGTCGTCACCTATGATCCCTGGGTCACCGCAGTATCGGTGCTGCCGGCCTTGCTGGCCAGCAGCTACGCGGTCGGGTTGCTGGCACGCCCTACGCTCGATCTCAGGCGCCTCATGCTGGGCGGTTTGATCATGGGTGCCGGTATTGGCGCCATGCACTACTCAGGCATGGCGGCTTACCGCATCGAAGGCACACTTCAGTACGATCTAGAGTTCTTCTTACTGTCCATCGTCGTGGCGGTGGTGCTGTCTACCGTGGCGCTGGAGGTTAAGTTTCGTCTTGAGATAGCCGGGCGTGGTCGCTGGACTGACCCGACCCTACTCGCCGGAGCCGCACTGATCGGCCTAGCCATTTCCGGCATGCACTACACGGCAATGGAAGCCACCTATTTTGTCCGGGGCAGCATGCATTCGCCCAGTCCGCTTAGTTTGTCACCGGAGTTCATGACGGGCGTCATTCTGGCCGTGGTCGGTAGTCTGACCCTGTTGGCTTTAATGGCGCTTTATGTCAGCCAACTGGGGGTTCTGGGTAACTCACGTCTCCCATGGCGATTTTTATTGTTGGCCATGTTGGTTTGGAGTGGGCTGGCCTGGATGCTGGCCAGGGAATATAGCAATCGCATGACCAGCATGGCCTATTCTTCGGAGCATGAAGTGACCCGACAGTTGGCAGCGCGTCTAGCCAATGACTTTACCGACCGATTGCACCGGCTCGACAACATTGCCGGGCTGCTATCGCGCCTCAACGTCATCCGGGAATTCGTGGCCAGATCTGGTTCGGGGCAGACCTCAAAGGAGCACGAGGTCGGCCCTACGATCCCGCGGCGGGAAGTCGATGAATGGCTGGAGGGGACCACTCAAGGCATGGACGCACGTTTCTGGCTGGTGGACAGCAGCGGGGGTTGCGTTGGCGGCTGCGCGGGGCTGGCGGCGGGAGGTACAGTCACCGGAAAGCCCTATTTCGATTTGGCCCGACAAGGCGAGATCGGCCATTTTTACGACCCCCTGGGTGGTAACGTGATTCATGCCTATCCGGTGAGTGTGGCCGGGCTTGTGGTGGGTGCCGTGCTGGTGGACTACAGTCTGACCGAATTCGAGAAAGTCATTAGGGATACCGATACCTACATCGTTGACTCGCATGGCACGGTGTTGCTGGCTGGCGGTGGTCGCGGATCCGTATGCGACTTGCCTGATTTGGCGGCGAGTGGCCCGAAAAAAAGTGAGTCAGCGGCCCCCAATCAATCGCTGCAGAATTTATCAAAGGTTCGTTGTCAGCAGCCCGAACTGGCCGATCTCTATCGGGCGGGTGATGACCAACTGCCAGTGATCATGCAGCAACAGCCGATCGCTGGCCACGGATTGTCGCTCTATGTCCAGCGGCCCTCGCCGGAAATCAGGAGGATTGAAGAGCGTCGCCTTGGGCTGTTTGCCATGTTGTCGCTGTTGGGTGACATGCTAATTCTGACTGTTGGCGTCATCATTCTTCATGTCCGTACCCTACGGTACGAAAAAAACGCGGCCCAGAAGAATCAGCAGAAAATTCGATTGACCATGGAGTCGCTGGATCGGGAGCAAAAGCGTCTGGCCAGTATTCTCGAGTTTATCCCCATACCAGTAGCGTACTTCGATGCTGCAGGTGTGATTACCCATAGCAGTCGTAGCTTTGCCGCCTTACTGGGACGTGAAGCAGGTCAGATTCGCGATGCGAGGAGCTTCTTTGAGGTCGCCTACCCGGATCCAATCCTTCGCAATGAAGCGACCGGGGATTGGGCGACAAGATTGGCAGCCGCAAAATCTTCGGAAGGTATTCTCGAGCCTGCAATCTACCATTTTGCCAGGCAGAACGGTGACACGCTGGAATGCGAAGTTAACGGCGTCGTTGATCAAACCGGTCGGGTGCTGGTCACTCTGCTTGACCTCACTGAGCGCCTGCGTAGCGAGCGGGTGGTGCAGGAGAGCGAGGCCCGTTACCGAACGTTGTTCGAGAGTTCGCATGATGCCGTTCTTTTATACAGCGGCTACCCGCCGGGTTTCCTCGACTGCAATACACGGGCGCTGGACTTGTTTGGCTATGAAAACAAGTCGGACCTGTTAAAGCTGACTCTTGCCGATCTCTCGCCACCGCGTCAGGAAGATGGCCAGGACAGCGAGCTTCTGATAGTGGATTATATTGGCCGTGCGCTTGCCGGCGAACGTTTTGGGTTCGAATGGCTGCATTGCAAGCCGGATGGCACAGTATTTCCCGTCAATGTGTTGCTCTCCCGGATTAGCCTCCGTGGTCAACCGGTCCTTCAGGCGACCTTGCGCGATATTACCGAAGTCAAGCTGGCCCGCGAGAGGCTGGAGTTTCTGGCGCACCACGATGTGCTCACCGGGTTACCCAACCGGGTCTTGTTCAGCGAGCATCTCGAACAGGCACTAAATCTGGCTCAGCGCGAGCAGACTGGATTGGGGCTGCTGTTCATCGATCTCGACGAATTCAAGCCGGTCAATGACCGGCAGGGCCATGCCATCGGTGACATTTTGCTGCGTCAGGTAGGGGTGCGCATTCGCGAGGTGTTGCGTCGATCTGATGTGGTCGGACGTATCGGCGGCGATGAATTCATGGCGCTGCTCAGTCAGCTGGGCACTGCACTCGATGTCGCGCGCATTGCCGAAAAAGTCCGTCGGGCACTGGCGAGTCCCTTTCTTATCGATGACAAGGTCCTATCCATCGGGTCCAGCATTGGTGTTGCCCTGTTTCCCGAGCATGGCCGCAACGCCATCGAACTGATCCGGCATGCGGATGAAGCCATGTATCACGCAAAGCATTCCGGCCGGAATCAGGTGGTTTTCTATCGGCCCGGTCAGCTCTCGCCAAAGCCAGCCGTGGACATGGAGAAGGCTCAGGTGCCGCGAGTCGAGATTTTTCCCTGGAGGGAAAATTTCAATATCGGGCTGGCCGAGATCGACCAGCAGCATCACCATTTGGTGACCATACTGAACGATCTCGCCATGCATGTGGCTTTTCATCCGGATGACAGCACCGAACTCAACCGAATCTTCGATGCCCTGGTCGAGTACACCCAGTACCACTTCAGGACCGAAGAGGCGATTTGGCACCATCACTTGCGCGATGACGAAGAGGAATCTCGCCATTTGAACGGGCATCGGAGTTTCATCGAGGAAATTTCCCGATCGCGCAGCGAATTGAACAGAGGCCATTTGGGCAATCTCGCGAGAGAGCTGCTGGCTTATCTGACGAGTTGGCTGGCCTCTCACATTCTCGAGCACGATCGCAAAATGGCGCTGCTGGTGCTGGAACACCAGGGGGGAGTCGATCTGGTGGAAGCCAAGCAGCGCGTGGCCGAAAAGATGCGTGGATCTTCCAGGCAGCTGACCGACATCATTCTGTCGATATACGGCTCACTGGCCCGCAATACCTTGCAACTCATCAGTGAAATCAGCGAGCGTCAACGCACACAGCAAGCATTGCGTCTGGCCAACGTCGCTCAACAGGAAAGTCTCGGTCGCCTGCAGTTACTGCTGGAGTCCTCGCAAGACGGCATCATCGAAATGGATGGGGCCGGGTTTGTCACCGGCTGGAATCCGCAAGCTGAACGCATTTTCGGCTATTCGCGAGTGCGGGCGCTGGGACAGGAGCTAGCCGAGTTGATAGTGCCGCCGGTGTACCGCGAAGCTCATCGGAAGGGCGTGGCCAAGCTGAAAGCGCCTGAGGCATCGAGCATGCTGGGTAAGAGGCTGGAAGTCATCGGAATGCGTGCCGATGGATCGGAGTTTCCCCTTGAGCTGACGATCGCTGGTATGGAGTGGAAAGGCGTACAAAGCTACAGCGCCTTTGTACGCGATATCAGTGAACGCAAGGCTGCCATGGCCAGGATGGATCGCTTGGCAACTCATGACGCGCTGACCGGCCTCCCCAGTCGCCAGTTACTGATCGAGCGGCTGGAAAATGCCATCTCGATTTGCCAGCGCCACGGCGGCCAGGCCGGGCTGCTGTTGTTGGATCTTGATCAGTTCAAGGCGATCAACGACAGTTTGGGGCATGCTGCCGGTGATTTATTGCTGCAACAGGTGGCCCAGCGACTGCAGGAGATCAGCGGCAATGACGCCAGCGTGGCGCGCATGGGCGGGGACGAATTTGCGGTATTGGTGGATGAGCGGGCCGACATAAGTGATTTTGTCGAGACGATGAGTCAGGAGATGCTGCAGGCTATCAGTCAGCCTTACCCGCTGGCGGAGCAGGAGAGTCGGATCACTGCGTGTATCGGGGGCGTCCTCTTTGACGGGGTCGAACAAAATCCCGAAGCGCTGTTACGGCAAGCTAACATCGCGCTGTTTCACGCAAAACAGCAAGGTCGTGAAGCTTGTCGCTTTCACGAGGACTGGATGCACGCTAGCTATGTGCGCGGCGCCCTGCTGGAGGCAGATCTACGTCGGGCGTTGGAGCAGGGGCAGTTCGAGCTGCATTATCAGGCGCAAGTTGATCGCCAGCGTAAAATCGTCGCAGCCGAGGCGCTGTTGCGCTGGCGGCATCCCGAGCGTGGGCTGGTGGGACCGGTGGAGTACATTCCGCTGGCCGAGGAGAGCGGACTGATAGTTCCTATCGGCCGTTGGGTACTGGAGGCCGCATGCGCCCAGCTTGCGCTGTGGCGCGAGTTGGGTCTGGGCATTCCCATTGGAGTCAACCTGAGTACGCGTCAGTTCAATAGTCCCGAATTCATTGAGTCACTTCGTGAGATATGGCAACGTCATGGGCTCAAGCCAGGGGAGTTGCTGCTGGAGTTGACAGAGAGCCTGTTGCTCGATGCCAGTGACGAAACTCTGATGAAGATGAACAATCTGCGAGAGCTGGGGGTCACGTTTGCCATGGACGACTTCGGCACTGGTTATTCTTCGTTGGCCTACCTCACCCAGTTGCCATTAAGTCAGCTCAAGATCGACCAGTCATTTGTCCGACAAATTGGTCTCAGGCAGGCGGACGAATTGATTGTCCGCACCATCATCGGTATGGCTGCGGATATGAATCTGCAGGTCGTTGCCGAAGGTGTGGAAACCGAGGCTCAATTCAACTTTCTGCGCGCGGCCGGCTGCCAACTGTTTCAGGGCTACCTGTTCGGCCGGCCGCTGCCTGTCGGAGAATTCGAAAGAAAGGGCCGCAAGCGGTTGCACCCCTCCTCATGACGTGAAGGTTGCATCCGTGCAGAAGCATGATTTCGGTGATAGTGCGAGGTGACGGTGTGCCCTGAGGTGAAACGGCAGATATCCGATTTTTGGCAGTTTGACGCAGTTTTGTTGCAATGCCGATAATCAGTGTCTAATCTCCCCCGTGAAGCGTTCGGCTGAGAGCTGCGGGTATGTGGCCGGATAGTCTAAGTGGTGATTTCTTTCAAACCGAATATATAACCGAGGATTGCTGTGGATAAATTCATCTCATTGATCAAGAGATTCTGGAAAGAAGAAGCCGGTCTCACTGTGTTGGAGTACGTGCTTGGGGCTGCGGCTCTGGCTGCCGTGATTACCGTGGTTTTCACGGATTGGGGGAATACCCTCAAAAACGCTCTGGCAAATGTCCTTTGATGCCTAGATCCTGTACGACAAGATGAGCTGATTCTGGACGCGCGTCTCCTTGGTATTGCATCCTTTCTGTTCGCGGCATCCTGTTTCGATCTCTGCTCCAGGCGGGTCCCTAACCCGTTGATACTGGGTGGCTTGGTTGCCGCTGTTGCTATGCAGTGGGTTGGGCATTCGGGTGATGGCCTTGTCCTTGCGTTGATGGGAGGATCAGGGGCGTTTGTTTGCATTTTTCCGGTGTACCTGATGCGAGGCATCGGTGCTGGCGATGTAAAGCTGCTGGCGGTCGTAGGAATGTTCCTCGGGTGGCCGGCCGTGGGGTGGGCCATGCTGGTGAGTCTTTGGACTGCGGGGGTTTTCGCTCTGGGCATGCTGATTTGGCACCATGGATTGAAAGATTATCTGAAACGCCACTCCCGCATGATTTCAACCCTACTGGCCTCGGGCCGGTTTGAATATTTCCCTCCGGGGCCTGCCGAACCGGCGGCCAGAACCCTGCCTTTCGTTCCATTCATCGCGGTCGGCGCTTGGGTGGTTCTCTACTTCGATCGCTGATAGTCCCTATCTCTGTTGAACTGCCCCGATATGATGGGTCGGGTAGTACCAGCCTCGATTAAACTACCGGACAGCTAAACGTCTTCAACCGCTCATGCTCAAACCACGTACCCTGATTCTGTTTGGGATTGCCTGCCTGTTGGCATTGGCGGCCGCAGTGGTTGCTCATCGTTGGGTAAGCGCCATGCAGGATCCTTCCCGCCATTATGATCAGGTCGTAGTGGCGGCTCGCGAAATCAGCTTTTTGTCACCGATCAGCGAATTTGATGTCAAGGTCATCGAATTTCCCAAGGGGAATGCACCGGCCGAGAGTCTTTCCGACCTCCATCAGGCCATCGGCAAGATAGTCACTCAGGACGTTCGCCCGGGGGAAGTGCTGCTCGCATCCAGGGTTCGGGATCATCTGGGAGGGAGCCTGCTGGCTCATGCCTTGCCCAACAATGCACGTGCCGTCTCGGTGCGCGTCAATGACGTGAGTGGGGTCGGTGGGTTCATTCTGCCCGGCAGTCTGGTGGATATGCTGGTTTCCCGAAAATATGCCGCGGGCCAGGCGGCGACCGAGACCATTGTCAACGCCGCCAAGGTGATGGCCGTGGGTCAGGAGACGTCGGCGGAAAAACAGAGCCCCATGTTGGTTCAGGTTGTCACGCTGGAACTTTCCCCCTCCGATGCCGAGCGCGTGGTGCAGGCCACCGCTGAAGGCGCCATTCATCTGGTTCTCAGAAATCCTGGCGATCACTCGGTTTACCTGCCGCATCGTCTCTCTCGTGAAAAGCCCGAAGCCGAATCCCGCTCCACGGCGGCCCAAGCCGGCCCAGCGGAGAAATCCCTCCAACGGGAGGCCGTCGTGGCCGTGTCACCGCACCGCCCCTCAGTTGAAAAACGGGAGATACCGGACAAGCCTGGCCAGCAAAGGGACATAAGGCGCCTGATCAAGGGAACTCAAGAAGTCTGGGTAGAGTGTACTCCGACCGGGTGCGCCGACCGCATGAACGAACCAAAGGCAGGCCCGTGATGGAAAGGCATTCATGGAGCAGATTTTTATTGGTGGACTACTTGTTCCTGCTTGTCTGCGCTACGGTGGCAGTTAAGCCGGTGCATGCCGAGCCGCCTGATTTCTCCGTACCTATCCAGAAAGGGACGGTTTTGAACCTTCCCGCCCGGGCAGACAAGATTACGGTGGGAGACGAGAGTATTGCCGACATTCGACTACTGGATCCTAACCATCTTTACGTGGTGGGGCAGGGCTTGGGCTCGACCAACATCGTACTTTGCGGGACTCATGACTGTTTTCGGACTCTGCGTCTTGAGGTGACGCATGATCTCGAAAGCCTCAAGTACAAGCTGTACGAGATTTTTCCCAACGAGCATCCTAAGATTTATTCCTCGCAACATGCCATTGTGGTCGCCGGGCAAGTGTCCAGCATCGAGAAAATGAACGCGATCCTCGCCATCGCTTCGACGTTTACAGGAACTACTCAGCCAACGGCAACCGAGGGTGGCGCTAAGGGCGACCGTGAGAGAGAGCGAGGCACTGCGGCTGGGCAGTCGGATCTCGCCGCGCGCACGGGGGTCATCAATCTCATGCAGGTGGGCGGACCCCAGCAGGTGATGCTGGGAGTCACCGTGGCTGAGATGAATACCAGTCTGGCGCGCCGGCTCAAGGTAGATTTTTCCGCTGTTGGGGTTAGCGGCGACTTCTCTGCCGGTGCCATCAATGGCGATGCGCTAATCAGTGCCTTGACCCAGGCCATGGCCATTGCGCCGGGGGCCATCAATCCCGCCGGGCTGTTCTTTCGCTTTGTCGGCACGGATGCCGCCGTCAAGACAGTCATCAATGCGGCGCGTGAGAACGGCTTGGCCAAGGTACTGGCAGAGCCCAATCTGACGACCATCTCGGGGCAGGATGCCGAGTTCGTCAGCGGCGGCGAATTTCCCGTGCCCATTCCCCAGTTTGGCGCAGTGGGTGGCACCGGCGGTGGGATTACCGTTCAATTCAAGGAGTATGGTGTCATCCTCAAATTCCTGCCGGTAGTTCTGGATACCAACCGGATCAGCCTCAAGCTGAACATCGCCGTCAGTGAAATCTCCGAGGACAACGCCGTCAGAATTCCAGCGGGCGACACCAACCAGTCCTACAATATTCCGTCGCTAACCAAGCGTAGCGCATCATCAACGCTGGAACTGGATGATGGACAGACCATGGGCATTGCCGGCCTGATCAGCGACCGGACTCGCCAACTCATCACAAAATTCCCCGGTTTGGGCGACATACCCGTGCTTGGCCAGTTATTCACCAGCCAGGAATATCTTCGCCGAGAAACCGAATTGGTCATATTTGTCACGCCGCATTTGGCCAAACCCATCGATCCCTCGAAGATTCAATTGCCGACGGATCATTACGTGGAGCCGGATGACACCGAGTTCTATCTGATGGGCCGGACCGAGGGGCTAGACAAGAAGCCGCGCCATCCTTCGGGATTGGACAATACTGGCGGCTTGCGCGGACATTTTGGGCAGACTCAGCCATGAGGGAGATCGAAACATGATTGACCGGCGATTGATGAAGTCAAACCGGGCACGACTCCACCTGCTTTCCGCGCTGTCGCTGTGCGGACTGACTGGCTGTCCCGAGTGGCAAGCCACCCCGGTGCGTGTCGAAAGTGCCTATGGGCAGGCTGACCGTGCGATGATCAATGCCCAGATCTACGATCCGGACAAGGCCCGATATCCAGCCACGCTGGCGCCGGATGGCATCGACGGCCAGAAGGCCGATACGGTATTGCAGGAGGCGTATCGGGACGATGTTGGCTCCAGTGAACGGGTTCGCAAGCGAGCCCAACTGGGTATCCGCAGTACCGGAATGGGCTCCGGAATATACTCGGGTGGCGGAAATTACTGAGTCCGGCCGGGTTTTCAGAATCTTCGGCGGCTAGCGACGGCCCGACCCTTGATGCGACTGCCCGTTTCGCCGCGCCGTCAGGTCGGCATGGTTTCGGTGTTCATGGTGGTCAGTCTGGCCGGGTTGCTGGCGACCATGGGTTTGGCGATTGATCTCGGGCGGGCGTATCTGGCCAGGGCGCGGTTGCAGCACGCTGTGGATGCCGCCGCGCTGGCTGGAGCCCGACGATTGGCGGAAACCGGGCCGGCCGGGACCGCGTTGGCCGCTGTCGAGGTGCAGGCGGCATACGATTTGTTCGCCGATGGGGCGGGTAACTCGGATCTGCTGGGGCTTTCCGTGGATGTGGATTTCTCGCTAACAGCCCATCCTTTCGGCGGGGGTGCATCCGGTCCTTTTGTACGGGCCAGTGTCGCCGGGCTCTCTGTGTCCAGCGCCCTGTTGCGTTTGCTTGGACCTGCTTACGAACAGTTTCTGGTGGGGGCCAGCGCCGTGGCAGGCCCCAGCCCGATGCTGCAATTGGCCTGCAGTCTGACACCGATTGTGGTCTGCGGCGATTCCGGTCTGCCTTACCCCTGGCTCGATACCAGCAAGGGTTACAACGACCTGAGTTATGAAGACAACCCGACCAAACTCAAGGCGGCCAACTTCTATAGCATCGACTTGGAATGCGGAACGGGTGATGCCTGTGTTCGAGCCAGCATGGCGGGCAGTTATCCGGGTTGCAAGGATCTATCCGGCGGGATGGCCATGGCCGATCCCTTGGTCGCGGTCGCCAATAGTGCGGTCATGGCCCAGGGCTTGAATACGCGTTTCAACGTGGCATCAGGTCTGGATCTTGGTGTGTATCCGCCTGATGCGGTTATCGCTGAACCTCTCCCGAAAGGCCTGGATTATGCGGACTACCTCAGTCGCGTGGCGACCGAAAATTACGATATCGCGCCACCGACTGGCCAGCCGGGTCGGCGAGTGCTCAAGGTTCAGATGGCCGACTGCGGCACTGGCGAATTGTTGGGTGTAGCCTGTCTGTTCATGAAACGGCAAGCCAAGCAAACCGGAACAGACCGAATCACCGCCGAATTCTTCAATGTCAGCCCGTTGGGCAATGCCTGCATTGGCGATGGTATTCCCTATTACGAAAATCCTAATCCGACGATCCGGGGGCCTCATACCATTCTGCTCTATCGGCAAGGCGAGGCTTCATGAATTCAAGGTGGCGCTCTCAAGCGGGCTTGGCCAGTCTCGAGTTGGCTATCGTCACGCCGATTCTGGTGTTAATGGTTCTGGCGGTGGCTGAATTCGGCAGGCTAATCTATCTGCAGGCCATTCTGTCGAATGCCGTCGAACACGGCGCCCGGTATTTTTCGGCACAAGCCTACGTGGGCACCAGCCGGGAACCTGATACCACGGCACAGGCCCTGACGATTCAGCAGGTGGAGTCGGATTTAGGCGCTGCGGATCTCTTCCCCAGTTCCCCGGCATCGCTCGTCAGTGCCGAAATCCTGGATGCTGGTCATGTGCGGGTATCCGCCAGCTATTCCTATAGTTTCAGTAATCCCTTTCTGCTCCTGATGGGCGGGATGTTGCCCAATCCGCTCATGCTCAACGCGTCTGCTACCCAGGTGGTGATTCGATGAATACCAGGCAAAGGGGATTGGCCACGCTGGAGTTTGTGTTGATCTCCGCGGTTTTCCTCACGCTGATCTTTGGCATCATCGAGTTTTCGGTGTTGCTCTTTACCTGGAACACCCTGACCGAAGCCACTCGCCGGGGAGCCCGCGTGGCGGCTGTCTGTCCCACCTCGGCACTGACTGTGATCCGCAATATCGTTGTGTACAATTCGGCGGGAGGGGGTACATCGCCAATTGTGCGCGGGCTGATTCCGGAGATGGTTCAAGTGGGCTATGACCCGCTATCGGGGCCTTACCCGGATCGTTATGCCAGACCCTCGGTACAGGTCTGGCTTGAGGGGTATGCCTATAATCTCCACCTGCCCTTGCTGCAGAAATCCTACAGTTCCTCGTTCATGGCCACGGCCGCTGTGGAAAGCGGGGGGCTGTTGCCTAGTCCCGGCGGCTCGGGCTCTGTGGGCTGTCCCTGAGTCAGCGTCGGGTTTGTTCATGCTTTACTGTTAATCGAGCCAGTCTGACATCATGCGACCACTTGAAGTTTTGATCGCGGGAAACTCGGTCAGTGAGCTGGATCAGCTCAAGACCGGTCTGTCGGGACTTGCGAATGCCCGACTCAATGCACTGGTCACCGGCGAGGATTGGCTGTCGCGCCTACAGGCCTGTACGCCCGTTCCCGATATCATCATTCTGTGTCTTGGGACCTCGCCCGAACGTGAGCTAGTGCAACTTGCCTCTTGGGCCTCTCCGCAACGTCCGACCTTACTGTTGGTCGGCTCCCTGGAGGAGGTCAAGGATCAGACGCACCTGATGCGGCTTGCCATGCAGGCTGGGGCCCGCGATTTTCTGATCCGGCCCGTGTCACTGGAAAGCCTGTCGGACCAGATCAGTCTGGTACGTCGCGAACAATCCGGTGATAGCAAGGAAAGGCGAGCAATAACCGCTTTTATCAGCCCCAAGGGCGGGGCTGGGGCGGCCAGTATGGCGGCCGGTGTGGCGCATGCGCTGGTGGCACGGTACGGTTTGCCCACACTGTTGCTGGATCTGAATTATCAATTTGGTGCCCAGTATCTGAATCTGGACCTGCGCCCGGAAAAAGGCTTGAGAGAGGCGATTGAAGCGGTTGACGGACTGGATAGTCTGGCTCTGGCTGGATATGTCACGCGGCACCGCAGCGGATTGCATGTGCTGGGCACCCTGCCCTCCCAGGTACTTTTGCCCGCGGATGTGGCTGATCCCCGGTTGGGTCGGTTGTTTGACTTAATTGCCCAGACTTATTACCAAGTCGTGATCAGTCTTCCCTGTCTGATCGACCCCTTGTTCAATCTGGTGGCCGAGCGGGCCAGCCAACTGCTTCTGGTGCTGCAGCAGGATTTCCAGAATATTCGCAACGGTCAAAAGCTGCAGCGCATACTCAAGGATGAGTTGCAGGTGCCGGCAGACCGGGTCAATCTGGTGGTGAACCGTTTCGAGCGGCATAACCCGATTACCATCGAGCATATCCAGCAGGGGCTGCAGATGACGCCGGTTTCAGTCATTCCCAGCGATTTCAGGCTGGTGAGCGGTGCAGCGAATCTGGGAATACCCATTTTGGAGCACAGTCCGGATTCCCCTGTTTCGAAGGCGCTGGTGGAACTGGCGGGTTGGATCAGCGGGGATGAGGTCGCGGTGGTTCCGCAAGGTTTCTGGAGCGAACTCGCCTCACTTTTCAAGGTTTCGTGAACATGGATCTGAAAAGCCGTCTCGTCAACAGTCTGTCCAATGGCAGCGATGCGTCGGAAACCTCGCGGATCAGCCCCACGGATAGGGCCGCCACGGCGGTAATGTCCGGCATGCAGCCTGCCGCGAAAGCTGGGTTTCGGGCCCTGAGCGAGCCGGAGCGGGAATGGCAGTATCGCCTGCATCAGGAGCTGATGACGATGGTGGACCTCTCGGTCCTGACCCACATGGAAGAGAAGGAGGCCAGGATTCAGGTCCGTGAGCTGGCTGGTCGATTGCTTAACAAGCACGTTGCCCCTCTGAGTGCCTCTTCGCGCGAGGCGGTCATCCGCTGCATTGAAGATGAGATTTTTGGTCTCGGTCCGATCGAGCCATTGATCGGGGACCCCAGCGTTTCCGATATTCTTGTCAATGATTGCAAGAATATTTACGTCGAGCGTCACGGCAAGCTTGAGTTGACCTCTCAGCGGTTCCGTGACGACGCGCATCTGATGAACATCATCGAGCGCATTCTTTCCGCCGTAGGCCGCCGGGTGGATGAATCATCGCCCATGGCAGATGCCCGTCTGAAGGACGGTTCTCGGGTCAATGTCATCATTCCGCCCCTGGCGATCGATGGTCCTTGCATCTCTATTCGGCGATTTCCATCTGATCATCTGAAGGTCGAGGACCTGATCCGCTTCGGAACGCTTTCCCCGGCGATCGCCGATCTGCTGAAGTGTGTCGTGCAGGGGCGGATGAATATCCTCATTTCCGGGGGAACCGGATCGGGTAAAACCACGCTGTTGAACGTGTTGTCCGGATACATTCCGCAAGATGAGCGCATTGTCACCATCGAGGATGCGGCAGAGCTTCAGTTGCAGCAGCCACATGTTGTGCGTCTGGAAACCCGGCCAGCCAACCTGGAGGGAAAAGGCGAGGTCAGGCAACGCGATCTCGTGCGCAATGCTTTGCGTATGCGGCCGGAGCGCATCATTCTCGGCGAGATCCGCGGAGAAGAAGCCTTTGACATGCTGCAGGCTATGAATACGGGACATGACGGATCGTTGGCCACGATCCACGCCAACTCTCCACGAGACGCCTTGGCCCGATTGGAGAACATGGTAGCCATGACCGGTCTCGAGCTTCCTACCAAGATGGTCCGGACTCAGATTGCCTCGGCGGTCAATATCGTCATCCAGGTCTCCCGATTGGAAGATGGTACGCGGCGGGTTCTCAGTTTGCAGGAAATACAGGGCATAGAGGGCGATGTCTTCACCATGTCCGAAATCTTCAAGTTTGAGCGGCACGGTCTGGATAAGCAAAATCGCGTGGTGGGACGCTTGCGGGCGACGGGTGTGGTCCCCGGATTCCACGAGCGACTTCAGCAGCGTGGCATTGCGCCCTCCATCACCATTTACAGCGGCGATAAGGACACCCCTTAGCCGGCCATGGAAAGAGCAAGCCTGATCCTTTTTCTGGTACTGGTATTCGGGGCCGTATTTACTCTGGCCCAGTCGATTTTTGTTCCGACACTGAGTACCACCCAGCTGGAGATGCGACGGCTGCGCCGCCGTCTGGTAACGCTGGCCGGCAAGGAGCAGGCGGCGCCAATGCAGTCTCCCTTACTTCATGCGCGTTACCGACGGCAGATTTCGACCATCGGGCGTCTAATGCAGTGGTTGCCTGGGTTTGAGACCTTGCTGGATATCATCGACCATAGCGGAAAATCAGTCTCCGCGAACTACTGGCTGCTGGCGGGAAGCGGCTCGGCGCTGCTCGGCTGCGCTCTCGGGTGGTGGTTCAGTCATGATGCGCTCATTGCTGGCACCACTGTCATCGGTGCTATGACCCTGCCTTTACTGTATTTGAAGATCGAGATGGATCGGCGATTTGCCCGTTTCGAACAACAATTGCCCGACGCCCTTGAAGGTATTTCCCGAGCCCTTCATGCCGGTTATCCCTTTACCGAGACGCTGAGGATGATCTCCCGAGAAATGGATGACCCGATTGCCTCAGAGTTTGGCGTGGCCTTTGACGAAATCAGCATGGGTATCGATACCCGCAACGCACTGCAGAATCTCTTGGCACGAATGCCCAGCCTGTCGCTGATGGCGGTGGTCACCACGGTGCAGTTGCAACGCGAGATTGGCGGCAATCTGGCCGAGACGCTGGAGAACATTACCGGACTAATTCGCCGGCGCTTTCGATTTCAACGCCATGTGCGCACCTTAACCACAGAGACACGCTATTCGGCCTGGATCATGGGGTTCATGCCCTTCATTCTTTTTGGGGTCATGTCCGTAGTGTCGCCGGAATTCATTCGGCCGCTGCTGGATGAGCCCCAGGGGCACCGGCTGGTCATGATGGGTCTGGGCCTGATCGTTCTGGGTGGCGTCTGGTTGCGCAGACTTCTATCGGTTGAGTTTTAGGCGAACGATGACATCAGAAAAGTACGAGATGTTATTGACGCTGTTGCTGGCTGGAGCGCTTTTAGCAATGCTATTGGGTGCCTTCTCCTTGTTGATGCAGGGGTTTGATCCCCTCCGCCGTCGCTTTCGCGGTATCAGGCTGCCCGCAGCTCCGGAACCGACCAGGATTGCGCCGGAGCATGGAGCCAGAAGGATGGCCTGGACCGAGCAGCTTCTGTTCAGGTTGCTGCCGCGAAGCGATGCGGCTCGCAAATTCAATCTGGAGCGTCTGCGCCACGCGGGTTTTCTGTCCTTTGATGCCTTGGGTCGCTATTACAGTATTCGCGGTCTCTTGATGGTGCTGCTGCCGAGTGCGGTCGTACTTGCTTCGGTTCTGGTGCCGACATTTTCCGGGCGGCTATTTTTTGCCAGTGTGATCCTTGCTTTCCTCATCGGAATGATCGGACCCAGCTACTATCTGGATCGGCGAGTAGAGCGTCGGCACCAGGCGCTGCGCAATGCCATACCCGATACGTTGGACATGTTGGTGGTATGCACCGAAGCCGGATTGAGCCTGAATGCCGCCCTGCAGCGGGTGGCACGTGAAATTGCCGGCATACACCCTGAAATTGCGGCGGAACTGACCGTGGTCGAAGCCGAGATGCGCGCCGGGGTTGATCGCGATCAGGCGCTGAGAGGTCTGATTGATCGTACCGGGCTGATCGATCTCAAGGATCTGGTGGGATTGCTGGTTCAAAGTCTGCGATTTGGCACCAGCATCGCCATAACCTTGCGCAATTATGCGGAGGACTTCCGCGACCAGCGCATGCAACTGGCCGAGGAGGCTGCGGCAAAAATCTCCACCAAAATGATCTTTCCGCTGATCTTCTGCTTCATGCCCAGTTTTTTTATCGTGGCGGTGGGTCCCGCGATTCTCAGGCTGGCCCGGACGTTCTCCGGCCATTGAGGAGAGCGATATGAGCCCCGCCGAGTGGAGACAAGGGCCGTGATGAACTTTCGCTCGTCGATAGCCCGCTGCATCCTGATGGGTGTCTCGGTATGTTGGTTAACAGGCTGTGCCAGCAGTCCGAAGTCGACCCGCGATGTTAGTGACCTGCCCGAAACGCGGAACGAGGCGGAAAAAACTCATGCCGAGGACCTGCCGACCCTGATCTCCAGGGGCGAGGCCAGCCTCAAGCTGGGTAAGGATGATGAGGCGCTCTACTATTTCATCAAAGCACTGGACGTTCAGCCGAACAACCTCAAGGCGCTGGTCAACATCGGCGCCATACACCAGAAACAGGGCAATGATGATCTGGCCGAACTGGCTTATCGTCTGGCCGTAAAGCAAAGCCCTAGAAATGTGGACGCTCTAGAGGGCTTGGGGTTGGTGCAGATGCGCAGAAATCTTCCGCAGGAGGCGCGTCAGCAGCTCGACGCAGCACTGAAGCTGGATCGCCGCCGATGGCGAGCGCACAACGGACTGGGATTGCTCGATGACCAGGCGGGGGATCACCGCAGTGCACAGAAACATTATCGGGCGGCGCTCCAGGTGGACCCGAAGAACTCTCCATTGCTGGTCAATTTAGGGTATTCCCTCTACCTGTCGGGCGATTGGCAGGCGGCGATGCAGCAGTTCGATGACGCGCTGGGGATTCGTCCCGGGCTTGAGTCGGCTTTGCTCAATAAGGGGTTGGTTCTGGCCCGCCAAGGTCAGGAAACGCCAGCTCTGAAGGCCTTCGGGAAGGTCTTGGGCGAAGCGGATGCCTGGAACAACCTAGGGTATATTTACATGACCCAACATGGTGAGCCGGACCGGGCCAGGCGCTGTTTCGAACGGGCTATTGCTCTGTCACCCACTTACCACGTGCAGGCCAACGAAAATCTCAAGCGCCTCAACGCTATGCAAAATTAGGGGGACACAGGAATTCCCTTTATGCTGACTGTGAGTGGGTAATGGAGCATGGGGTTGAGCGGGTCGGGGCCGGGGTCATACCCGCCCACGGCAAATTGATGAATGCCGCTCTGTTTCGGGGTAAACGTCAGTCTGACGCGACCCCGTACTTTGTCCTTGATGCCGGTTAAGCTGGGGTCTTTGTTTTCCGGCGGAATGGTCGGCGCTCCGTCCTGATCCCAGGCATTCCGGATAAACCACATGCGCATGTCTCCTAGGGGCTCGCGAGTGACTTCGAGCAACACGTCATCGCCGATGATGTTTTCGGTTTGTCGGTAAAAGTGACTCCAGGCATAGTTGAAATTAACCAGCCCTTCACCCTGAGGACGGTACCAGACACTGATGCCCGGGTGAAAGTTAGGATCATCGGATAGCACGGTGATCGTGACTTTCTTGCCTTTCCTAAGGTTCACTGTGCCCCAGGTCGAATGGTCGGCTGAGCCTAGCCCGCCATTATTGATATCGGCCCATGACAGTGGGCGGGCGGAAAGCGCTTGTTCCGGTATTTCGGCGGTAAATACAACATTATTGTCGCCAATCCATGTGGCTGCCTGAACGGCGTTCAATCCCAAGACAGGTGCAAGGCCGAGAAAGGTGGGGCGAATTCTCATGATCTATTCACCGTGCGGGCTGGAGGGGGAATCCTCATTTTGGACAACACATCGGCCAAAGCTGAACGGCTGAGCCGGTAGATTAAGCTTGTGATGGACATTAAAGGATAAATCAGGATGCCATTTACAGAATATAAGTTGGCGGAAAGTAGCAACTCAAATCGACATCTGAAGTTTATTATTGGTCTTACTCTCTTTTTGTTTGTTGCGTTTCTCGCAGCATTTTTCGTCTATCTGGAAGCAGATAAGCTTGTGACAGCGGCCTATGAACGAAGGCTGAAATCCTATTTTTTATCAGACGAACTTCGTCAAAGCTCCGATGACTTAACCCGTATGGTACGGACTTATGTGGCGACGGGGAATCCGATTTACAAAGCCGAATATCAGGAGATTCTCGATATTCGTAACGGCGTCAAACCACGCCCGGAAAGTGCTTTCCACGTTTATTGGGATTTGGTCCTCGCAGATGACATACGTCCGCGGGGTACCACCCCACCGATCTCGCTGCTCGAGCTGATGCGCCGGACGGGATTTACGCAAGCCGAATTCGACAAATTGGAACGGGCGAAACGAGCCTCTGATGAACTCACCAAGACCGAGTTTGCATCCATGGGCTTAATCGAAGCGACGACTCACCTGACAGCGTCAACCCGTTTACAAGCATTAGAAATGCTCCATGACCAGGCTTACCATGAAGCCAAGGCCAGGATCATGAGGCCGATTAATGAATTCCAGCAGGAGGTTGATCAGCGTACTCGTGCGGAAATCGAGCAAGCCAGCATTGATAGAACACTGACCCTTGGCCTCTTCTCCGCGCTCGGCTTGCTTTTAATCATCGATCTTGTCGTGCTGATCCGCGTGATTAGAGCTGATGAAAGGCGCTTGCAGGAAAGCGAAGAACGTTTTCGCAAGCTATTTGAAGACACCCGGCAGCCGATCATGTTAGTGGAGGATGGCCGTTTCATTGCCGCAAATGGCGCCTCACTCGCCATCTTGCGGATGGATCGGTTGGATCAGTTCATCGGCCTGACCCCACTGGATATTTCGCCTGAATATCAACCAGATGGCCGATTAACCTCCGAAAAGGTCGTTGACGTGATTGCCACGGCATTTGAACAAGGTTCCAACGAGTTTGAGTGGGAGCACATCCGCGCCAATGGCGAACATTTTATT
>Ga0181554_1001132_pt1 | contig 25747 bp, 22 predicted proteins | sample 011ome_16_FD_145602 | JGI IMG/M metagenome (GOLD analysis project Ga0181554, IMG submission 145602) | Coastal salt marsh microbial communities from the Groves Creek Marsh, Skidaway Island, Georgia - 011503CT metaG (spades assembly) | ecosystem: Environmental > Aquatic > Marine > Intertidal zone... | reverse complement strand
GGCGGCGGCGGAGGCGGAGGCGGCGGCGGCGGCGGAGGGCGTCGAGGGCGGTTCCCCGCAGAAGAGCGAGGCGGCGGCGGAGTGAGCGGCGAGCGCCTGACTGGCCTGACTTCGCGCGGCAGGGCAGTAGAAACGCGGGCGCGCGCGCAGTAGTGGTGATATATCGATGTTACCGAACCAGCACCCTCTCTCTCTTCGCGAATTCCGTCGCGTCGAGTTCACATCACTTTTTGTCCTTGTGCTCCTTTTGCTCCGACAGATCCAACAACAGCGAGTCCGCGTTCAACATCACGCGGTTGTTGCTCTCGCTCATCGTCTGCGCGATCTCTCTCGCGGCCTCGATCCTCCTCAACGTGATGAACGCCGGGTTCGACGCGATCGCGTCTCCGATCATCTTCGCCGACTTCGCCTCGCCCTCCGCCCTGATCACCGCCGAACGCTTATCCTGCCTCGCCTTCTCGACGATAAACTTCGCGCGTTCCGCGTCCTGCTGCGCCACCTGCTTCGCCTCGATCGCGGCCGTGTACTCCCTCCCGAACGTCAGCGCCGTGATCGAGACGTCGTCGAGGATGATGTCAAACTGCTTCGCGCGCTCGATGAGTTTACTCCGGATGGACGCGCTCACCATCTCTCGTTGGGTGATGAGCTGACTCGCGTTGTACTGCGCGACGACGGACTTGAGCGTCTCGTGAATGATCGACGGGAGCACGCGCTCGTTGAAGTCCGTCCCGAGCCTGCGGTAGATCTCCGGGAGTTTCGTCGCGTCCGGTCGCGTGAGGACGCGCAGCGATATGTTCACCATCTGAAGATCTTTGCTGCCCGAGTTGCTCGTGACCTGATGCGCGCGCGCGCGGACGTCGTAGTTGATCGGCCGCTCGAACCACGGGATCATGAGGTGCGTGCCCTCTTGGTAGATCTGCGCGCGCGAGTTGGGGAGGGGGCGGGAGGGTCAGATCGAGAAGGTGGGTGGGTTTCACGCGCGCGGGGGGGCGATCGACCGCGCGTGGGGGGGCGGCGCGACGGACGCGGTTCCGGAAGATCTGGGAATTCGGCGCCGAATGAATTCCTCGGAATCGTCGCGCGCGACGGGACGAGCGGACGCGCGCCGTCGACGCGATCGCCTCCGCGCGCGTCCCGTCGCGGCATCTCGCGGCGCGCGCGAAACTCGAACGACGCCGCCATGCCGCGCGAAGGAGAGAGGCGTCCATCGCGGCGCGAAGGCGCGGCCGCCGCGCGATCCGATCCGCCGATCTCGTCGCACCTTTTGCTTCACGCCGGAGACGCGGTTGTACACGATCGCGCGGTGCCCGCCCTCGACGTTGAACAGGCCGTTGTACAGGCCGTAGACGCCGACGGAGCCGTACAGCGCGGTCTGCACGACGCCGGATATCACGCTCGCGCTCGGGAGCTTGACGTTCTTGAGGTTCTGCATCGTGGCAGAGGCGGAGACGTGCGACGCGCCGCGCGCAGTGATCGAATCGTGACGTCATTTGACGGAATGGCGGAAGCGCTCAGCGCGGAAAACGACCGCCCGCGCGTTCGTCGCGTCGTCAGTGATGTGGGCGCCGCGGCAGGGCGGGGAGAGCACGAGCTTCAAGTTCAACTTCGGCGGCGACGGCGGCGGCGAAGACGCGGACGACGACGCCGCCGCCGCCGCCGCCGCGCGCGCCCCCGCCGCGGACGTCGTCCGCGGCGTCGTCGTGGACGCGGCCGACGTGCCGCACCCCGCGCCCGGATGGATCAGAGAGGACGTGCGCGTTGAGCTCGGACGCGACGGCGAGTGCGCGACGTTCATCAAGGGCGCGAGCAGCGGAACGGCGGCGGCGCTGAAGCTCCGTGGCGCGCGCGAGGACGTCGCGGACGCGGACGTCGTCAAGGGGAAGTACGAGGGCGGGTTCAAGCTGTGGGAGTGCGCAGTCGACCTCGTGCGATTTATCATGACGCTCCCTGAGGAGGAGGAGGAAGACGACGCGTCCGCGTCCGCGTCCGCGTCCGCGTCGCCGTCGCTCTCGCTCTCGCTTCTCCGCGGCGCGAGCGTGCTAGAGCTCGGGTGCGGGCACGGCCTCCCCGCGATCGCGGCCGCGACGCGCGGCGCAAAGCGCGTCGTCTTCGCGGACTACAACCCGGAGGTGCTGTCGTCGTTGACGATTCCTAACGTCCGCGCCAACTTCGCACAGCTGTATGATGCGGCGAATGCGGCGGCGGCGCCTCCGCCGTCCACGTCGTTCGTCGGCGGCGACTGGTCCGACCTCCCTCGCTTCGTGCCGCGCGCGTCCGCGGACGTCGTCCTCGCCGCGGAGACGATCTACGCGCCGGAGTCGTACGACGCGCACGTCGCCGCGTTGACGCACGCGATGAAGGCGCGTTCGCATTCACACTGGTCCCCATACGACCGCGTTCGCGTTGTGAACGCCGTTCCTTAAGGACTGTATCTCCCGGCGGTCGTCTCTCTCCGTCCAGGGTCCCTCGGTTTCAATCCCGACACGCCGCGACGCCTTTCAACTCCTCCGACTGACGCCCTTCGACGCCACCCCCACGTCGCTTCCTACGGGTAATCACCCCGAAGCCGCCCGACGGCGTCGCGTTGATCGCGGCGAAATCGCACTACTTCGGCGTCGGCGGCGGCACCGCGCTGTTTAAGACCGCGTGCGAGAAGACCGGGGTGTTCGCGGTGAGGACCGCGCGCGAGTTCAGCGACGGCGCGTCGAACGTGCGCGAGATTTTGGTGGTGACGTTCAAGCGATGACGAACGAGAGGCGACGGCGCGTAGCACTCTTAGTTGTAGCGTACAGTACGTGTACACGTAGTCGATGATAAATACGATTAGCGAGGCGAAATGCTAGAATTACAAAAACCGTTCCTCCTCGACGCGACGTCAGAACGGCACGGAGCGCTGCTGCCTTTCCCGGTCCGCGAGTATCCTCGCCGCGTCGTCGCCGGTCACGCGCTTCACCCCCGGGAGGTAGTTCCTCCCCCCCATGCACTGTCCTTCCGTCCTCGGACAGTACGCGTCCAAGAACTTCAAGATGGCCATCCTCCGGTGCGAAAACGACGCCTGCTTCGCGTACGACATCTCTCCGAACGTCTGCGGGTCGAAGCGACCGACGTCGTCGGGGCGGGCGGGCGGCGTTCGGGGGCGCGTCAGACGGAGTCGCGAGGCGTCGAGGAGGACGAGCGTTTAAAGCGGCGAGGGACCCTGGGCGGAGAGAAACGCAAGTGAAGTCCTTAAGGATCGGGGTTCACCACGCCGACGCGGTCGTACGGGGACCGGTGTGGGAACCGGCGGGCGTTAGAATGAACGCACCTGGTCGTACCCCGCGGGCGTGAACACCGAGTTCCACGACGCCTTGCCGTGCATCACGCTCCCGCGCGGCGGCCCGCTGATGCACCCGACGAGCTCGCCGACGAACGTCCGCGCGTTCTTGATGGATTCCTCCCAGTGGAACCTCCCGCCGCGGAGGTCGATCGCCGCGAGCGTGCACGTGACGAGGCACGAGCGGTCTTCGTATCGCGAGCACAGGTTCCACAGCCCCTCCGGTCCGACGCGCTCGAGCATGGACTTGCAGTAGGGTCCGGGGAAGCCGTTCAGGCACTGCAGCGCGAGGCCGACGTCCTCGGTGACGAGGAAGTCCGCGCCTGGGAGGGAGGGACGGACGACGGGACCGGAGGGGTGTCGCGTCGGTCGGCGAGAGAGAGGAGGCAGGGCGAGACATGATTTGAACGGCGACGACGAGCGAACGGCACCGTCGAGACGACGCGCGCCGACGCGAGCGGCGACCACCGCGGACGCGAGGGAGGCGAAGCGCGCGCACCCTCGAGGACTTCCCGCCCGCGTCCGGTCTCGTGGAAGATCTTCACCGCCTCCTTCACCTTCCTCGTCGCGATCTCAACCTGCGAGCCCTGCACCTCGACCGGGTCCGCGTCCACGCGCTGGATCTCGACCCATCGAAGCTTGTCCACGTCCGCGCCGAGCGTGTTGTACTCGTCGATGACGCACTTCGCCTCCGCGAACTTCCCGTGGTTCCCGGTGCAGTACAGGATCTTGAACGGCTTGTCCGCCATGACGGCGCGCGCGCGAGAGTGGCGGACGGCGCGGCGAGCGAGCACTCTGTTCATCAGTCGCGTGATGGAATCGCAAACGACGTCAGATTTTTCATAAGAAACGTATGACGGAAGCGCTCACGGTGACGACGACGACGACGCGACGACTCGACTCGACTAGCACAGCGACTCCGGATCGACGTCCGTCTCCTCGCGACTCGCGAGATCCTTCACTCGCACTTTCCCTTCCGCCCACTCCTTCTCCCCCAGCAGCACGACCCTCGCGGCGCCGCTCCGCTCCGCGTGCTTGAACACCCACTTCGGCTTCTTCCCGTCCTCGATCACCAAATCCACCCGCCGCCCCGCCTTTCGAAGCCTCGCCGCGATCGCCATCGCCGCCGGCCGCAGCGCCGCGGTCATCGGATACACGAGGTCGTCCACGCACCCGGTCTTCAGCGACTCGGGAAGCAAGCCGCGGTCGTTCACGAGCTCCATGATGACCGCGTCGCCGAACCCGAACCCGACCATCGATCGGTCCTCGCCGCCGAGCGCGCCGAGAAGTTTGTCGTACCGACCGCCGCCGCAGATCGCTCGCAGCTCCCCGGCGCGGTCGAACCCCTCGAACACGACGCCGGTGTAGTACGACAACCCTCGGACGACGGACGCGTCGAAGACGAGCCAGTCCGCGTACCCGTACGCCTCCGCGTGCGAGAAGAGCGTCGTGAGATCCTTCACCGCGTCGGCGTCGGCGCCGAGCAACGCGGCCAGGTCGTCGATGGTTTTCATCTGAGAGTAATTGTCCATACGAGCGATGATATCGGGGTGGAGTCGAAAGGCGTCAGAAGCGGAGTTGAAAGGCGTCGAGATGGGCGTGTCGGGATTGAAACCGAGGGACCCTGGGCGGAGAGAGACGAACGCCGGGAGAGAAAGTCCTCAAGGAATGAAGTTCACGACGCGAACGCGGTCGTACGGGAACCAGTGCGAATGAATCAGAACGCACCTCCATCGCCGCGAGGATGCCGTCGATGGCGTCCTCCGTCACGCCCAACCCGGCGAGCTCCTCCACGATCTTCTCGCGCGGGAGCTTCTCGATCTTGTCCACGACGACGCAGACGGGCGCGAACGACGCCTCCGGGACGTCGTACCGCGTCAGCACGGCTTGGAGCACCTTCCTCGACGACACCTTGAGGCCGACGTCCGCGGACGTGATGCCGAGCCGCGTGAAAAACTCCACGATCGCCGCGAGGAGCTCCGCCTCCGCCTCCACGCCGTCGACGCCGACGATGTCCATGTTCCACTGGTAGTGCTCGCGCCTTCGCCCGCGCGTCATGCGCTCGTACCGCCAGCACTGACCGATCGCGAACCACTTGGCGGGGAGCGCGAGCGATTTCCCCTGCTGCAAGATGAGCCGCGCGAAGCTCGGCGTGAGCTCCGGTCGAAGCGCGACGCGCCGGTTGCCCTTGTCCTCGAAGTTGTACAGCTGCGTCGTGATCTCCTCGCCCGCCTTGCGAACGTACAGCTCCTCGGTCTCGAGCACGGGCGCGTCCCACTCCTCGAACCCGAACGTCCGCGCGACGTCGCGAAAGTGGCCGAACAGCCAGTTCCGCACGCGCATCTCCTCGGGGGCGAAGTCGCGCGTCCCCTTGGGCGGCTGCAGGTCGATCATCTTCTTCCGCGCGCCGTCCGACGACGCGCGGTCCGGGGACGTCGTCGTCGTCGAGCGGCCGCCGCCCGCGGACGCCGCCGCCGGCCCCGCGCGGATTTGCGACGTGCTGAAAAGTCGGCGGCGCGCGAGCGACGGCGACGACGACGGCGACGACGGCGACGACGGCGCGACGCGCGCGGCGGACGCGGCGCGGCGCGCGCTGAGGAGCGAGCGGAGCGTCGTCGGCGCGCGCAGCATCGCCCTCGGATGCGCGGTGAGCATCCTGCCTGGGGGTGAGGGGGCTGCGCGGAGGCAATGGGGGGGGGGGGGCGGGGGGGGGGGGGGGGGGGGGGGGGGGGCGACGTCACGGCCGCTGTCGTCATCCTCATCAGCCTTATCGTTTACCCGCGGGCGCGATCGCGTCCGCGTCAGAAAAAAGTTACCCCGCGCGGCATCGCGCGCGCCATTCGCACGCACGACGCGCACGCCGACGCCTCGCCCGTCGCGCACGTCACGCCAAACGCTCTAACGCGCACGCATCGCATCGCTCGCCGCGCGCGCTCGCTCGCCGCGACCTCGAACACCCCAGCCCGGCGCCAGATCCGGACTGTTCAAACCGCGTCGCGAACGCGTCGGTTGTTAATATAAATATCCCGATGAACGCCGCGCTGCTCTCCTCCGCGCGCGCGCTGACGACGCCGCGCGCGCTCCGCGGACGCTCGCTCGCGTCGACGCGCGTTTCGTCCGTCCGCGCGTCAGGAGCGCGCGCGATGGCGGCACCCGCGAAGGGCACGAAGGTGATCGTCCAAGGCAGGCACCTCGAGATCACCGAGGCGATCCGCGACTACTGCGAGCAGAAGATCAACAAGGCGGTCTCGCACTTCGACATGCACGACGTCCGCGAGGTGGACGTCACGTGCAGCGCGCGCTCGGAGAAGCAGCAGGGCGGGGATCTGCAGATGACCCAGGTCACCGTCTACACGCGCAACGGCGTCGTGCGCTCCGAGGAGGAGGCGGACAACCTCTACGCGTCCATCGACGCCGTGAGCGACAAGATCGAGCGCAAGCTGCGAAAGATCAAAGAGAAGAAGAACAGCAAGAAGGCGGGGAAGACGAAGGCGAACCCGAAGGCGCAGACCGCGGACATCGTCGCCGCCGCCGCGGAGGCGGATGAAGCGCGCGCGGATGAGATCGAGTTCGAGGAAACCGTGGGGGTCAAGTACATGGCGGTGAAGACCTCCACGGCGATGGAGGCTGCCGAGGAGATGGAGTCCTTGGGTCACGTGTTCTACGCGTTCAAGAACAAAGCGAACGGCGGGGAAGTGAACGTGGTGTACAAGCGCGACGCGGGCGGGTACGCCGTGCTCGTGCCCGTGGACATGGACGAAAACTAAACTGAACCGAGCGGAGGATCGGCTTCGATTCGGTCGGTCGCGCGCCCCGCGCGAGACGCGAGCGTGAGACCTCCGTCTGTCGTGTGTTCATCATACTGTATTGCGAATATCACACCACTACCGAGTTCGTTCGCGTCAGACGTCAGACGTATCGAAACAGCTCCCCCAACCGCGTGATCGGCTCCCCCTCGTGTCCGACCCGGACGACCGTCGACGACGTCGACGCCCCCGGCGACCGCGGCGGCGACGCGCACGTCACCCTCTTCTCGTCCGCATCCGTCGCGTCCACCCAGATCGCCGCCGTCTTCGACCCGAAGAGACACCCCGACCCTCTGCCGTCCGCCGCGCCGAGCCAGTTCCCGTGCACGACGACCGTCGTCCCCCCCGCCGCGGGCCCGTAATCCGGCTCGATGGACGCGATCTCCGCCTGCTTACACGTCGCGCTCAACTCGTCCGCCCAGTCCGGGAGCGGACAGAAGAACGGGTTCTGCCCGAGGTTGACGACGCGGTCGTGGTAATCCGCGGGACGGTCGTGCCGCGCGGGCAGACGCGGGATCGCGCCCTCGCCGCCCTCGCCGTCGTCCAGCGTCTCATCCCACAGCGTGTCCGGCAGGCGGCCGGTGAGCTTGTTGTGCGACAGGTCGCTCTCGCGTAGGCAGGGGTGCGTCGCGAGCCACGGCGGGACGGACCCGGTCAGCTGGTTCTGGTCGAGCTTGAGCTTGCGGAGCAGCGGGAGAGACTCGAGCGACGGCGGAATCGCGCCGACGAGCGCGTTCATCGAGAGCGTCAGCTCCGCGAGCTCCGTCGCGTTCGCGAGCGCGCTCGGGATCTCGCCGACGAGCGCGTTTTGCGAGAGGTCTAAGCGCGCCAGGGCTTCGCCGTCGCCGAGCTCGGGGGGGATTCCGCCGACGAGTCTGTTCCCTTGCAGTTGCAGCGACGCGAGCTTCGGCATCGATCCGAACTGGCTCGGGATCGTCCCCGCGATGGCGTTGAAGTGCGCGTGGAATTCCACCAAGTGCTTCGCCTCGAGCAGCGCGGCGGTCGGCAGAGGGCCGGTGAGTCGGTTCCCTTCCAGATAGAGGTGCTTCAGGAGCGGCAGGTTCGTGAGGTACGCGTCTGGGATCGGGCCCTCGAACGCGTTTTGATGCATGATCACCGCGCGCAGCGTCGGAATCTTCGGAAGTATCGACGGCAGCTTCCCCTCGAACTTGTTCCGAGAGAGGTCCAGGTACTCCAGCTTCGAGAGGCGCTCGAACGAGCTCGGGAGCTCGCCCTCGAGCTCGTTCGAGCCCAGGTCCAAGGTTTCGAGCTCGGTCAGCTCCGCGATCGCGCGCGGGACGTCGCCTTCGAACGCGTTTTGACCCAGCCGGAGATGTTTCAACTTCTTCAGACGCGTGATCGCCTCCGGCACCGGCCCGGAGAGCTTGTTCTGCGACAGGTCCAGGAGCCGCAAGTTCTCGCACTGAACGATCGACTCCGGGACCTCGCCGGCGAGCCCCGTGTTCGAGAGCGTGAGCTCCTCGAGGTTTTTCAGCTCGCCGATCCAGGATGGAAATTTTCCCTTGACGTCGTTGTTTCCGCGGAGCGACAGCCGCGTGAGCGACTTCATCCCCGCCCACTCGCTCGGTATCTTGCCGGACAGCTTGTTCTTCACCTCTAACCCGCTCTCGCCGAGGTACAGAACCTCCAGCGATTTCATCTTCCCCATGCTCTTCGGCAGCGACCCGCTCAGGTCGTTCGCGCTCAGGTCTAAGTGACGCAAGTTCGTCAGCCGTCCCATCTTGTTACTGAGGTGCCCGGAGATTCGATTAGACGACAACACGAGCGACTGGAGCTTCGTCATCCCGTACAGCTCGTCCGGTATCTTCCCGCTGAATAAGTTATCGCTCAGGTCCAAGTACACGAGCTCGTCGAGCTTCGCGAGCGCGGTGAGGTTAAACTGTCCCATGCACGCGACGTTGTTCAGATTCATCCACAGCTCCGTGACTCGGCCGCCGTGACACACGACGCCGTGCCAGCCGTTCGCGCACGGCTCTCCGACGCCCCAATTCTGCTGCACGCTCCACCGAAGCCCGTTGCACTGCTCGTAAAACTCCTCGAGCGCTCTCTTATCCGAGGACGTCGGCACGAGCGCGTACCCCTCGTCCGTCGCCGCGGGTAAAATCTGCACCGTGCCGTCGTCGGTCCACCGCCTCGGTCGATGCTCCGGACGACCGACGCCGACGCCGCCGCCCCACGCGTGCCTCCACGTGTCGCCCCATCGCATCGCCTTCCCGGTCTGCGGGTTGACGTACGCCGTGGCCTCTTTCTTGAGCTGCTCCATCATCTCCACCGCGGCCTTATCGACGAACGTGCTCTCGTCCATCGCCTTGCGCGGGAGGGTCGCGACGCCGCCGCCGCCGGTTTCGGTTTTTTTTTCCATCGAAGACGCCTTCTTCGACGCCGCCGCCGCCGCCGCCGCGTCGCCGCCGCCCGAGGACGCGACTACGCCGTCGCCGCCGCCGACCGCGGGCATCTCCGCGGCGTACGCGGACGCGTCGTCGTCGTCGTCGTCGTCGTCGTAATCGATCGCGCGCCGCGACTTCGCTTTGCCGCCGCGGCTTCCCGAGAGCATCGCTTTGATCTTTCGATTCGTCTCGTTCGGCTTCCTCGGCGGCCGCGCGTTCGCGGCGATGCGCGCCGGGAGCTGGTACCGGAGGAAGTACTCCTCGTACTTCTTCAAGTTCCTCTCCTGGGTGGACGACGACGACGACGACGACGACGACGAAGACGCCGCCGCCGCGCACGCGCCCTCGCTCGCGTCGCACGTCGCGTCGGCGTCGGCGTCGCGCGCGTCGAACATCGATCCTCCGTCGAGCGACGACGGAGGCTCGACGTCGTCCGCCTGCCAGATCCCGTCGCTCAGCAGCCCCGCGGCCGCGGGGCCGCCGGGTGCGAGCTCCTTGAGCGCGCGCTCCGCGGCGATGAGGTGCGGCGGGAGCTTAGGCTGCGGGGACGACGACGGATGGGGGGGGTGAGATCGCGACGAACGATCGTTCGATCGGTCGATCGATCGGCGGGAAACAAACAACGCGACGATGAATTCCCGCGCCGCGTCCGCGCGCGCGCACCTTCGAGTACAGCCGCGGTCTCGGCCGCGGCCCGAACGCGTCCGCGGGCGCGGCGACGTGCAGAAGGACCGCGACGCATATCGCCGAGAGCCAACCGAGGCGCGGCATCGTGGGCGCGTCGTGCTGCTCGACGGGACTGTGGCGACGAGGCCGCGGGGCAGCGGTGTTTTTTCACGCCACGCGCGAGTTCGAAAACGACAGCCGAAATCTGGGCACCCTCAGAATCGCTGCCGCACACCGCCCCCGAGACCTCTCGCGTCATCACGACGCGACGCGCGCGGGACGCGGAGGCGTCTCGACGCGCGGGCGGGCGCGATGTATAAGTTCTTCAAGCCGGACGGGAAGTCCAAGCCCGGGGGCGGCGGAGGGTCGGGGAGACGCCGCGTCGAGATCGAGGCGGACGACGACGGCTGGAGAACGACCCCGCGCGAGGCCGACGCCGCGCCGCCGCCGGAGAGGTGGACGGACGACCGCCCGCGCAAGGACTCGAGCGAGGCCAGACAAGACTGGTCCGGCGACGCGCGCTTCCGCGAGCTCCGCGACCGCGACGGCGGAAGACGTCGCGGCGCGGAGGACGAGACCGTGATGCCGTCGAGCGATCGCTTCGGCGACGAAATGACGAACGTCGTCTTCAAGCGCGCGCGAAGCCACGGAAAGTGCCTCGCGAAGCCGCAAACGCCGACGCGCGGGAACGGCATACCCATGGGAGGCGTCGTCGTGCACTTCCCCGCGGGCTTGACCCCGCACGTCCCGCAGAAGATCACGATGAGCAAGGTGATCGCGGCGCTGCAAAAGCGACAAAACGCGCTCGTGGAGTCGCCCACGGGGACGGGCAAGTCGCTCAGCCTCCTGTGCAGCGCGCTCGCGTGGCAAGAGGCGAAGAAGCGCGAGGTCGCGGAGGAGAACGAGCGCGTTCGCGAGAGGAACACGACGCGGATGAACGCGTATCAAGACGCGCTGCTCGCGTGGACCCGCGGGGAGGAACCGCCCGCGCCCGCGCCCGCCGACACAGCTGGCGCCGACGCCGACACGGCTGGCGCCGGCGCGCCGCTCGAGCCCGTCGCGAGCGCGGACCTCCAACAGAAGATGGAGACGTCCGCGCACGTGAAGAACGAAGACGGCGTCGTCGCGCCGGCGAGGCGCGGGGGCGGGGGCGGGGGCGGGGTTGAGGACGAGCCCGGCGCGGGCGTCGGCGGCGGCGAAGAAGAAGAGGAAGAAGAAAAAAACGTTTCCGCGCCCGGCGCCGCCGTCAAACGCGAGCGCGTCGACGGGTTCGCCCTCGCGTGCGGCTCCCCCGACGTCTCCGTGCACGTGCTGAGGGAAGAAGACGCGCCCGTGATCGAGAGCGACCACTTCGAGCGGTTTCGCATGGGCTCGGCGGCGAAGATCGAGCGTCGCGAGGAGGGCGCGTCGGTCGAGTTGAAACCGGAGGCGCTCCTCTCCGCGGGCCACGGGACGTTCCCGCCTCTGAAGCAGCCCGGTCAGAGAGGCCCGATGCCCGCGCGACCGGAGATCGAACCGCTGAAGGCGACGCCGAAGATATACCTGTGCTCGAGGACTCACTCGCAGCTGCACCAGCTCGTGAAGGAGCTGAAGCGCACGCCGTACCGACCGCGATACACGATTCTCGGCTCGCGTCGGCAGTACTGCCCCATACGTAAAACCGACGAAGAGTGCATGGAGCTCACGAAGGATAAAGCGCGGCGCCCGGACGGGACGCAGTGCTCGCACTACAACAACCACACGAACCTCACGAAGGAGCTCGTAGACGCGGAGATCTGGGACATGGAAGATCTCGCGGAGGCGGTGGATCACCACGCGGCGTGCGCGTTCTTCACGATGAAAAAACTCCACGAAGACGCCGAGCTGGTGTTGTGTCCGTACAACTACATCTTCGACGCGAACATCCGCGACGCGATGGGGATAGAGCTCGGCAACGCCGCGGTGGTCATCGACGAGGGGCACAACGTCGAGGACGTGTGTCGAGAGGGCGCGTCCAAGGAGATTCCGCTGTCGGAGATGGAGAAGGCGGTGACGGAGCTCGAATTCGTCGGAAAAAAATTCGAATTCGAGGCGGGCGCGGCGCAGCGGCTGATCAATCCGCTCGCGGGATGGCTCAAGCGCGAGCTCACCGCGGCGCGCGACGCGGCGAACCGTGCGGGCCGGAGCTACTTTAACGACTTCAACGGCCCCGTGAAGGCGGCGCCGGGCGACCGGATATGGAAAGGCCCGGACGCGGTGGCGGCGATTTGCGCCGGAGAAGCGCTCGGTCCTTCCCCCGCGTTGATCCGCCGCATGCGCGCGGAGTACCCCGCGCTGTACGCCACAGACCGAGACGCCGCGGAAGCGCACGTCCGCGCGCTGCTGCGCGACGCGCACACCGCGACGAGCTACGACGGCGCGCTGATGAAGAACGTCAACGAGAGCGCGCACAAGTACGGCGCCGGCAGCGTCGCGCTCGTCAACGCGATCGCGGCGTCTCTGACGACGACGCTCGACAACGCGAGGGACTTCGCCGCGTGCGCGTGCGCGGACATCGACAACCCGGGATCGGGCGTGAACAACAACAACTCGCGGTTTAAACCCAGGCCCGGCCTCGCGCTGTGGTGCCTGCGTCCCGCGGTCGCGTTTCGATCCGTCGCTCGCGAGGCGTTGTGCGTCATCCTCACGTCCGGGACGCTGTCGCCGGTGGACAGCTTGGAGTCCGAGCTCGGCGTGGAGTTCCCGGTGAAGGTGGAGGCGCCGCACATCGTCCCTCGACGACAGCTGCACGTGGAGGCGTCCGACGCGCTCGGGGACTTCACGCGCAAGACGCAAGAGTCGGACAAGATGCCCGGGAACTTGGGGTCGCTGCTTCTGAAGTACGTCAAGGTGACCCCGGGCGGCGTGCTCGTGTTTCTTCCAAAGTATTCGCTCATCCAACGCGTGATCGACGAGTGGGCGCACACGGGGATGCTGGAAGAGCTCGAGAAGCACAAGCGCGTCGTGTACGAAGAACCCGGCGCGGAGACGCTCGCGCCGACGATGGAGACGTTCAAGGACGCGATCGAGTCCGGTCGCGGCGGCGTGTTCCTCGCCGTGTACCGCGGGAAAGTCAGCGAGGGGTTGGATTTTAAAGACGCCAACGCGCGCGCCGTGTTCTGCGTCGGGATCCCTTTCCCGTCCCTCGGCGACGTCAAGGTGAAGCTCAAGCGCGAGTACAACAATCACGCGGAGAGCAAGAAACAAGGCCTGATGTCCGGCGGGGAGTGGTACACGCACCAGGCGTTTCGGGCGTATAACCAGGCGTTGGGCCGGTGCGTTCGGCATCAGTTCGATTACGCGTGCATCTTTCTCGTGGACGCTCGGTTTTGCATGCACGACGAGGCGTCGCACAACAAGCGGATGGTGAGCAAGTGGATGCGTAACCTAGTGACGCACTACTCGCAGTCCAGAGAGAGCGTCGGGACGGTCAGAGAGTTTTTCGATCGGCTGAAGAGCGACCCGCCGGGGCCGAAGCCGGTGCCGACGCCTCCGAAGGCGGAGCCGGCGGCGGCGTTCGCGATCGACTCCTCCGCGGAGTGAGCGGTCGGGGGTGGGCCCCACGGGGGGTGGGAGGGGGGAGAGTGTACGAGTAGAGCGAAGAGGCGAAATGCCCGCCGCGCGTTGAGGTAGACGTGTGCCTCGTAACGAACGAACGATGACAGTTATCGACGACGACGAGCGACGAAAACGCGACGAGCTGACGCTACTTGACGATCGCGATCGCTCTAAAATCGCAGCCTCGGAATTCGTTCGCGCTCAGAACCGCGGGCGGATGGCGGACGTGGACCCCGCGGCCGAGGCGGCCGCGGCCGCCGAGGGCGCCGCGGGCCCTCCGCGGGACGTCTTCACCTCCCCCGACTTCAACGCCGTCGACTTCATCAACCGCCTGTTCCCCGACGAGACGCACCTCGGCGGAGTGGACCCGCTCATCGCGAAATTGAGGCTGCGCGTGCGGAGGGTAGACGACGAGATCTTGAGCGCGGTGAGGTCGCAGAGCACCGGCGGCGCGCGCGCGAAGGCGGACCTCGAGAACGCGCAGTGCGCGATCGCGGAGCTCAACGCGCGGATCGCGGAGATCAAGGCGAAAGCGACGCAGAGCGAGGTCATGGTCCAGGAGACGTGCCAGGACATCAAAAAGCTCGACTACGCGAAGCGGCACCTCACGGGAACGATCACCGCGCTTCGACGCCTCAGCATGCTCGTCGGCGCGCTCGAACAGCTCGAACAGATGGCGATGCGCCGCCAGTACCGCGACAGCGCGAACCTCCTCGAGGCGGTCAACCAGCTCGCGACGCACTTCGAGGGATACAACGACATCCCTAAAGTCGCGTCGCTGCAGAAGAAACACGCCGACGTCCGCGGCTCGCTGCGATCGCACGTCATCGAAGACTTCCACACGACGTGGCAGCCCACGGTGATCGAGCGCGACCCGGGCGCGGCGCCGCGCCTCGCGGACGCGTGCCTCGTCGTCGACGCGCTGGAGCCGCACGTCAGAGAGGAGCTCATAGGCAACATCACGAACAAAGAGATGCTCAACTACGCGACGACGTTCGACGGGTCGTACGGCGACCACGACGCGAAGCTCGAGTCCACGGAGCGACGCTACGCGTGGATCAAGCGCAACCTGAAACAGAAGGAGGAGATGTGGGGGGTGTTTCCGGAGCGATGGAAAGTCCCGCAGCTCCTGTGCATGTCGCTGTGTAAGCTCACGCGGACGAATCTCGCGCTGTTGTTGGACGACGACGCCGGCGCGACGGAGGTGCCGGCGTTGCTGCAGGCGTTGCATCGAACGATCGAGTTCGAGCGGGACCTCGACGAGTACTTCGGCGTCGGGAAGGACGGCGGCGGAGGCGGAGGCGGCGGCGGCGGCAACGACGGTGGTAACGCCGGCGACGAGAGCGTTCATGACGACGACGACGACGACGCGTACGACGGCGAGGACGGCGCGAGCGCCGGGGAGGTCCGCGCCAAGTACGAGGCGCGTCGCAAGGCGCAGGAAATCTCCGAACAACGCGGCGGTCGAGCGCTGCCGATGGACTCCGCCGCCGCGGCGGTCGCCAAGGCGAGCTTCCGCGGCGTCATAAGCACGTGCTTCGAGGACCACATGGGAGCGTACGTCGAGCTCGAGGAGCGCCAGCTGTTGGAGTTCGTCGACCAACTCGTCGCGGAGGAGACGTGGGGGAAGCGCACGCCGAAGGAGAAGAGCATCCTGCACAACATCAACAACCAGACGAGGTCGGTGTCGTTGGGCGGCGCCGCCGCGGGCGAGGTCCTCGCGTCCGCGGGGCAGGTGTTCATCAACATCAAGAAGGTGTTCAAGCGGTGCTCGAACTTGACGCGCGGGAAGCCGCTGCTCGCGTTGCACTGGGTGTTCTCGCGGGTGTTACGGAAATACGCGGCGGGGTTACGCGCGCGCGCGGAGGCGGCTGGGAAAATTTTAAACGACGTGAAGAAACATCCATCCGGGAGCGCGGGGCCCGACGGCGACGACGCGCTCGTGGACGAGGTCAAGTGCCTGTGCCTCATCGTCAACACCGCGGAGTACTGCAACGAGACCGTGGGCCCGCTCGCGGAGAGCATGCGACGGATGCTGGACGGCGCGCAGCTGAAAGAGGCGGTGGACGCGAGCGACGCCGAGGACGAATTCGCCGGCTGCGTCGGCGGCGCGTTGACGACGATGACGCTCGGCATCGAGGCTCGCGCCGAGCTCGCGAGCGGGATCGCCAAGGTGAACTGGTCCGCGCTCGAGATGGTGGGCGACCAGAGTCCGTACGTGGACGCTCTAACGCGCGCGCTCGCGGCGTTCGTCCCGACGGTGAAGGCGACGGTGAGCGCGAATTACTTTCGATTCTTTTGCGAGAAGCTCGCCGGCGGCGTCGCGCCCAAGCTGTACCGCGCGACGTTCAAGTGCAAGCGCTTCTCGGACGCGGGCGCGCAGCAGTTCCTGCTGGATCTCCACGCGGTGAAGACGATCCTGATCGACCTTCCGACGACGCAGTCCGCGGACTACGAGGAGGACCTCTCCGGGCGGACGGAGAAGCCGACCTACGTCGTGCCCCCGGCGTACGGGAGAGCGGTGACGCGAGAGATGGGGAAGTGCGAGGCGCTCGTGAAAGTCATCCTCTCCCCGCACGAGGGGTTGGGGGACACGTACAGGGCGCTGCTTCCGGGCGGGACCCCCGGTGACTTCCGCGCGGTGTGCGAGCTGAAAGGGATGAAGAAGGCGGACGTTTCCGCCGCGACGGAGGCGACGTTCGGTCGCGCGGGCGCGCAGGCCAATTTGGTCGCGGCGGGCGCGGTGGCGTCTTCGTCGTCGTTCGCGGGCGGCGGCGGCGCGTCGGCGTCCGCGAGTAGTTTCGGGCACCACGCGCGCGGGGGCTCCGGGGGGAGCGGAAGCGGCGGTTGCGGAGGGTTCGGCGGCGGCGGCGGCGCGACCGGGTTCGGCGGCGGCGGCGGCGGCGGCGGGCATCACGCGAGGACCAACTCTGGCGGCTCCGGCGCGGGGAATAAATTCGGCGCGATGTTTAAGGGCCTCTCCGGCGGCGGCAGCGGAAGCAGTCTGAACCAGATGATGGACCGAGCGAAGGACATGACGCAGAAGGCCGCGGTCGGGATGAAGGAGATGGGCGAGAAGGCCGCGGACGGGACGAGGAAGCTCATGCAGGACTCCTCTGGGACGCCGAGGCGATAGGACGTACGGTGGTGGTTTCGATTCATTCGTTCGACTTCCACGAGTTAATAGAGTTAACATCGACGCCGCTCGCCATCCCCCCGCCTCCTCCCCGCTACTCACTCGGCCATCGCGGACGGCTTCGTCATCCCGCGCCCCATCAGCCCTAATTTCTTCTTCCCTAAGCGCTTACCGTCCGTCTTCTCGTCCCTCGGCGCGCTCTGCCGGATGCACATCGCGCGCACGTTCGCCTCCGCCCTGGACACCTCCGCGAGCGCCTGCGCTCGGCTCTGCGAGCGCAGCTTCATCGTCGTCCGCCCGAGCGGCCTCCTCGTCGCGCCGTCGTCCTCGTCCTCGAGGTCGTCGTCGTCGTCGCTCGAGGAGCTCGTCGCGTCGTCCGAGTCGTCCTCCAGCGCGGGCTTCCTCCCGACTCGGACGTTGTCGAACGCCGCGCGCTCTTCGAACAGCGCGTTCGACACGAACGGCAGCGGGGAGGGCTCGCCGTCGTCGCGCGACGCCGCCGCGTCGTCGTCCGCCGCGCGATGCCGCCGCGCGTACTTCTTCAGCGCGAGTATCGGGCTCATGACAGGGCTCGCGGCGGCGTCGTCGTCGCCCTCCACGCATATCAACAGCGCCGGCGCGGCGACAGGGGACGGGTCCGCCATCGCGCGGAGTCGGAGTGGTGGACGATGTCATGTCACGTCGCGCAACGGACGACTTTTGACAGATGGTATGGATTTATAATGATGACAACGACGCCTCTACTGACGGACGGGCGGCCCCCGGCATCACAGCTCGTCGTGCGGCGCCGCGCACGCGACGTCGCAAAACTTCTCCTGAAAGTACCACTTCCTCGCGTACCCCGCGAGGTGCTTCGCCCAGAACGTCTCGTAGAAGTGATCCTTCTTTTCCGCATCCGCTGCGACGGCGACGCACGTCGACTTTAAATCCTTCGCGTGACTCCCCGCGACGCGCGTCGACTCGTGGTGATCGCTCACGGCCCAGTCCAAACCGGGCCCGGCGAGGACGACGCCGCCGGTCTCGATATTGAACGCGGCGTAGTGCGACCAGTAGTCCTCGTCGTCGCACGCGCCCTTCATGGTCATCGCAAGCGCGTCGTCGGGAATTTTTTTCTTCTGCTCGCGCCCCTTCTCCAGCTCTTCGTGGTCGTCGTCGTGGTGCGCGCGATGCGCGGCGTAGAAGGACGTCTGCAGGCGATGCGCGGCGGCTTTGCAGTACGCGCACTTCCCGGGCTCTTGCCCCGGGAACGCGCGGTACGTCGGCTTGGTCTTCTTGATCGGCGTCGGCGGCGGGGCGTTCGGATCGATCGCGGGATCGGCGGGCGCGGGCGATTTCGATTTCGCGGGGACCGCCGCGGCGGTCGGCGTCGGCGTCGGCGTCGGCGTCGGCTCGGGCTCGGGCTCGGGCTCGGGTTCCGGCGCGACCTCCACCGCCGCGGACGCGGGCTCCGGCGTCGGCGTCGCGGTGGGCTCTTTGTCCTCCGCGGGGTCGGTCGGCCTCTCCGGCGCCACCTCGACCGCGGTGGGGTCGACGGACGCGGGCGCCGCTCGCTTCGTCGACTTTCGCTTATCGCGCGTCGCGGACGACGGCGACGACGCGCGGCCGGAGCCGGACGACTGCGCGTTCGCGACGCCGAGGAGCGCGAGGAGGAGGAAGAGCAGCAGCGCCTTCGCGCGGGAGTGCATCGTGAACGAGCGCGCGTGTCGTACTGATGAGGACGAGGGCGGGGGCGCGACGATTACGAATCATCAAGTAAGGACGACAAAACGCGAGCTTTTCGGTTCATCGCTTTCATCAAGTCTCTCCTCCAAACCTAAGACTACGTAGGCACACTCCGCTCCGACTCCGCCGCTTCACACCTTCTCCAGGTCGGGCAAATCGTCGTCGTCGTCGCTGTCCGGCTCGGCGCAGAAATTCTCGGCGGAGTCATCGTACATCTGCGGATCGACGAGGAGAGAGGAGAGGGTCAGCGCGAGAGGACGACGAACGCGCGCGGCGGCGGGCGAATAAAGAAAAATAAATATCGAATGAGTTTTTTGGTTTTCATCAGACGGCGTCGGCGTCGGCGTCCTCTCCGCCCCGCGTCTCGTCTCGTCACGCACCGACAGGTCCTTCAGCTTGCTCAAGTCGAACGCGGCGTCTGTTTAAATAGAGAGGGGAGGGGCGGCGCGGAGGATAAATAGAATAACTTAGCGACGACGACGACGACGCGAGCGCGACGGCGGCGACGACGAGCCGCCGGCGAAGCGAAAAAAAAGTTCTTCAAAAAAAGCGCCTCCGTCGCGCGCGTCGCACCTCGGTCTAGCTCGTCCTCCTCGTCCTCGTCCACCCACTTGTCGAAGTCCGTCTTCACGTGCGGGAACTTCCCGTTCGCTTTCAGCAGCCGCGGCCAGTGCGGCCCGGAGTGCGGTCGGTAGGGTCGAAACGAAAGCGCGAGTTCGCGGTCAGAGACGGACCGACGGACGTCGAGGACTGAAGCGGAGAGAGAAGAGAAGAGAAGAGAAGAAAAAACAACGAACGAACGAACGAATGAATCATCGAGCGGGCGTCTCCCCACCTCCTCCGTCTTCATCACCATGACCACGATCTGCCTCGGCGCGACGGATATCTTCGACGCCTTCGCGTCGATCGGATGCAAAAACTCGAGCTCGAGGTGGTACTCGTGCCGTCCCTCCACCCCCGGCGCGCCCGCGGTCGTCGTCATCTCGAGCACGCCGTCGTCGCTCAGTTCGACGACGGGCGCGGTCGCGTCGTGGAGGTCGATCGTGAGGAAGAGACGGTCTTTGCGCTGCGCCCAGAGGACGACGGGCGTGCGCGTCGTGACCGTCATCGCGCGCGTCGTCGCGCGCGTCGATCGGGTTCGGCGGGTCGGCGGGCCCGCGCGAGTGGGGGCGCGGAGGAGCGCGGGGCGCGACTCGGTGTGACGACGCGGACGTCGCGTCGTCCGTTGAAAAAACGCTCACAGTCAGCGCGCGGCGACGACGACCGCGACGCGACGCCGACCGATTTTTATTCCGCGCGACGACCGATCGCGGGCCGTCCGCGGCGTCACTCTCCGCGACGGCGGGCGGTCGACGACCGCGGTCATGCCGCGGGGGGACCGCGGAGACGCGCCGAAGCGGTGCGTCGTCGTCGTCGTCGTCGCGTCGAACCCGCCCTCGTCCGCGCGCCTCCGAACCCGCGCGCGCCTTCATCAACGCGAAAACCAAATCTCGTTCTTTTCTGGTGCCGACCTAAACGCGCGACGCTCCGCCATCGTCCCTCCGTCCGTCCACCCGCAGGCGCTCGCGGAGCCGCAGCCGCGACCGGCGCGACCGGTCGCGGGGGAAAGACCGCGGTCGGAGCCGCGATCGATCGCGCTCGAGCGCGTCGAGCGCGTCGCGGTCGCGGTCGCGGTCGCGGTCGCGGCGCGAGAGCAAGAGCCGTCGACGACGACGGCGCCGGCGTCGGAGCGATCGGAAGAAGAGCGAGCGTCGGAAGAAGCGGCGCCGACGACGCTCCCGCAGCAGCAGCAGCAGCAGTCGCAGCAGCAGCAGCAGTCGCAGCAGCAGCAGCAGCAGCTCGAGCCGCAGCGCGTCGTCTTCGTCCTCATCGCGCGGCGGGCGCAAGAAGAAGAGGCGCGACCGGGACGACGCCGCCGACGGCGCGGCGCTCGCGGCGACGGCGTATTACGGCGGCGACTCCGTCGTCGGCGGCGTCGTCCCGTCCATGCTCGAGAAGATCATCGCGAGCTCGAAAGCGCGGAACGCCGCGAGGGCGATGGACGCGGCGAACCGCGCGGCGGGGGCGCTCGCGGTGACGGCGGAGACGTGGACGCCGACGGACCCGTCCGTCGTGCTCGCCGCGCCGCCGCCGCCGCCGCCGACGAGCGGCAGGTGCGTTCTCTCTCACACTGGTCCCCGTACGACCGCGTTCGCGTGGTGCACGCCGATCCTTAAGGACTTTTCCCGGCGTCTCTCTCCGCCCAGGGTCCCTCGCTTTCAATCCCCGCCCTCGACGCCTTTAAACTCCGCTTCTGACGCCTTTGAACTCCACCCCGATATCATCGCTCGTATGGAATGGCCCTCATCAGTGAGGGCGCTCGCTCGGCGGCGATGCCGTCGATGCCGTCGAACGCGGGGCCGTCGAACTTCGAGGTGTGGGAACAGTTCGGGAAGATGGCGAAGTCTGCGATGGCGCCCAAGGTGGAGACGCAGACGGTGCAGGTCACGACGCGCGGCGCGGAAGTCGTCAAGAGGGCGCTCGAGGCGGTGCGCGAAGAAAACGGCGGGAATCCCGGGGATGGGAATCCCGGGGACGGCGGCGAGCTCGGGACGTCGGACTGGCTGCGACAGGTCCTGACCGCGGGCGGTCTGAAACCCCCGAACGGCGGCAGTTACTTGGACGAGGACGGCGCGGAGACGGCGGCGGCGGACGCCGCGTCGTGCCTCGTCCCCGAGTCCGTCGGAGGCAACGACGACTGGGAAAAGTTCCCGGAGCGTCGCCCGAAGCCGCGCGTCCCAGCGGCTATCGCCAACGGCGGCCCGTTCGCGTCCACGCGCATATCCCTCCCCGTGTACGCGTTCAGAGAGGCTCTGATCGAGGGCATCGATCGCAACCGGGTCACGATCGTCGAGGGCGACACCGGCTGCGGGAAGACCACGCAAGTCCCGCAGTACGTCTTAGAAGAGGCGACGAGGAGACACGAGCCGGTGTACGTGATGTGCACGCAACCGCGGCGCATAAGCGCCATGGGCGTCGCCGCGCGCGTCGCGGAGGAGCGCGGCGAGGAGCTCGGCGCTACCGTCGGGTACTCCATCCGGTTGGAGACGAAAGCCGGCGCGAAGACGCAGGTGCGTTCTTCTTCACACTGGTTCCCATACGACCCCGTTCGCGTGGTGAACGCCGTTTCTTAAGGACTTTTGCCGTCCTCTCTCTCCGCCCACACCACGGTTTCAATCCCCGCCATCGACGCCTTTCAATTTCAACTGACTGACGCCTTTCAACTCAACGTCGACTGCGGAATAGCTCTTGTTCTGCACGACGGGGGTGCTCCTCCGAAGGATGGAGACCGACCCGCTGCTCGAGACCGTCTCGCACGTCTTCATCGACGAGGTCCACGAGCGCGGCGTCGAGAGCGACTTTCTGCTGATGACGCTGCGGGACGTCATGACGAGGAACGCGAGGTTGAAGCTCATCTTGATGTCCGCGACGATGGACGCGAATTTATTCTCCGCGTATTTCGGGGACGCGCCGACGTTTAGCGTTCCCGGGCGCGCGTACCCGGTCACGGCGTACTACTTAGAGGACTGCGTGGAGATGACGAGGCACGTCGTGGAGCAAAACGCGGACTGGGCGCGGTGGCGGCGACGACCCGGGGAGGGATTTCGGCGCCCGCCGAACACGCCGACGCAGTTCCTCGACGACGAGCACCTCAACGAGGAAGAACTCCGACGGCGGTACGCCAAGTACAGGCGCGTTCTATCTCACACTGGTTCCCATACGACCGCGCTCGCGTGGTGAACGCCGTTTCTTAAGGACTTTCGCGGCGTTTCTCTCCGCCCAGGGTCCCTCGCTTTCAATCCCCGCCCGCGATGCCTTTCAACTTCAACTGACGCCTTTGAACTCCACCCCGACGTCGCTTCGTATGGAACTACCCTACAGCCCGAACGTGCACGCCGCGCTCGCGGCGATGAACCACAACGCGATCAACTACGACCTGTGCGTTCAGGTGATCCAGCTCGCGATGACGATGACGCCGGCGACGCGGGCGGATTGGGTCAACGCGGGCGGCGGCGGCGCGATGGACGCGATCCTCGTGTTCCTCCCGGGCGTGAAGGAAATCGAGACGTTACGAAAGGCGTTACTCGACGTCCCGAACGGCCCGTTCGAGCTCGAGCCGCAGAGGAGCTGGATCATGCCGCTGCACGGGACGCTGCCGCACGAGGAGCAGGCGGAGGTGTTCAAACGCCCGCCGCCAGGCGCGTTCTATACACTGGTCCCCATACGACCCCGTCGCCGTGGTGAACGCCGATCCTTAAGGACTTTTGCCGTCCTCTCTCTCCGCCCACCCCTCGGTTTCAATCCCCGACCGCGACGCCTTTGAACGCCAACTGACGCCTTTGAACTCCACCCCGACATCGCTTTGTATGGAACAGGGTGCCGCAAAATCGTGCTGTCCACGAACGTCGCGGAGACGTCCGTGACGATCGACGACGTCGGGTTCGTGGTCGACACCGCGCGACACAAAGAGAACAGGTACGACCCGGACCGCAGGATGAGCTCGCTGCAGGACGCGCTCGCGCCGAGGGCGAACTTGAAGCAGCGGAGAGGCCGCGCCGGTCGCGTCGCGCCGGGCGTCGCCTTCCACTTGCTCACGCGGCACCGCGCGGACGTCATGGCGCCGCCGCATCAAGAGCCGGAGGTTCGAAGAGTCGCGCTCGAGCAGCTCGTGCTTCGAATTCGCGCGCTGCCGGTGTATCGACAGCGCGGCACGTCCGCCGCGGAGGTGTGCGCGCGTCTGTTGGAGCCGCCCGCGGTGGACGCGGTGAACAAAGCCGTGGAGGAGCTCGTGTTGTTGGAGGCGATGACGCCGCAGACGGCGACGAAGCGAGAGGACCTGACCCCGCTCGGGATACACCTGTCCGCGCTGCCGATCGACGCGCGTCTCGGAAAGCTAATCTTATTGGGCACCATCTTCGGCGCGTGCGACGAGGCGCTCGTCGTCTCAGCGGCGTTGTCCGTGCGGTCGCCGTTCGTGTCGCGCGCGGACGACCGCGCGAAGGGCGAGGAGAACAAGAAGCGGTGGGCGAAGCGATCGGGGGTATCGTCCGACCACGTCGCGGTGTTGCGAGCGTACGCGAGCTGGGACGCGCTCGGGAAGAGCGCGGACCGGAAGCGGTGGTGCAGAGACAACATGCTCGGCAACCGAACGCTGCAGCAGATGGCCGGGCTGAAGCGGCAGCTTCTAGAGGCGTTGTCCTACTCCGGGTTCGTTCGCGGGGGGCTCACCGTGAAGTCGTTGGAGGAGGACGCGAACGCCGCGGACGGCTCCGACGGCGTTCGCCTCGCGCTGGAGCGACCGTGGCCGGGCGGCGCCCCGGAGCGCTTCGCGAGGGGCGGCGGCGGCGGCGACGGCGACGGCGACGGCGACGGCGACGGCGACGACGCCGCGACGCGACGCCGCCGTTCCGCGTTGTTGTGCTCCCTCCTCTGCGCCGCGCTCTACCCGCAGATCGCGACGCTGCACCGGCCGCCGCTCAAGCCCGGTCAACGGCGCGGCGCGGACCGCGGCCCCCCGAAGGTTTTCGTCCGCGATCGCGCCGGCGCCGACGCCGCGCCGGAGCAGGTGATGATTCACCCGTCGTCCGTGAACGCGAAGGCTGATTCGGGCGGCTGCGGCGCGAACGGATTTCGCACGCCGTTCCTCGCCTACCACGACCTCGTGCGCACGAGCAAGGTGTTCATACGCGAGACGACGCCGGTGCCGCCGCTCGCGTTGCTGTTGTTCGGCGGCGCGCTGCAGGTTGGTGACGTGGACTTCCCCACGCCCGGCGCGGACGCGTGCTTAGTCGTCGACGGGTGGATTCGGTGTCGGACGTCGGCGCCGGCGCAGCGGCTGCTGTTGGAAGTTCGAGCCGCGCTGGATGGGATCTTGAAGCGGAAGATTCGATCGCCGGAGCGGCCGCTCAGCGCGGCGTCGCGGGGGTTGTTAGACGCGGTCGTGGAGTTGGTCTCCGAGGACGTCGCGACGTGGTGAGCGAGGAGACTACATGTACACGTACCGGAGGGGGCGATAGTTTTATTGGTTCGACGCGATGAAAGCGAAAACGCATTCGCGAATATTATTCCATCGCCATCCAGCAGCACCCGCGCGCTTCGTCACTTCGACCCGCGCGAGCGCGCGCGCGAGGTCGGGTCGTCATGACCGACGCGGACGCGCCGACGCTGCGGCCGAAGCGCTACGCGATCAAGTTCAACCCGCCGCGGTTCGTGCTCGAGTACACGGACGGCGTCAAGACGCGGACGCGCTCGGTGCGTCGCAGCGACGACCGATCCGATCGATCGGTCCGAGAAGACGCGCGACGTCGACCTCGCGACCGCCGCGCGCCGCGCCGCGCCGCGCCGCCCGTCGCGCCTCCCTCCCTCTGACGCGATCCCCTCCTCTCTCCCATCCCCCAAACGCCGCCGCAGGTCAGCCTGCGGATACCGAAAGACCCGGACGTCCCGCGCATGGCGCGCGCGATCATCAAGACGTTCCCGCGCCGGCTCGACTTTAACGGCGTCAAGCCGACGCAGGTGGAGCGGATGCTGGTCCGCCTGCTCGAGCACGAGACGCGCGCGGCGGCGAAAGCGCGCGCGGTCGCGAACGCCGCAGAAGCCTCAGCAGCCTCCGCCTCCGGCGCGGCGCCGCCGGACGCGTCGCCGGGGCCGGCCGCCAGCCCCGGCGGCGGCGTCACCGGCGGCGGCGGCTTCTCGGAGGACGTCGACCTGAACGCGGTGTCGCCCGAGGCGCTCGACGCGGCCAAGGCGAAGATGGACGAGCGGTTCAACGCGCACCGAAAGGTGCTCGGCGACGAAGACTTCGTGTACGACGTGCGGAGAGAGTTTCAACCGTCGCGGCCGTGCGAGTGGGACAGCGACAGCGAGGACGGGGAGGCGGACGACGTCATGGCGCTGTTGCCGTGAGGTGCGTTCTATACAAGCGAACGTCGGGGTGGAGTTCATAGGCGTCAGTTGGAGTTGAAAGGCGTCGCGGGCGGGGATCGAAAGGAAGGCGTGGGCGCAGAGACACGACGGCAAAAGTCCTTAAGGATCGGCGTTCACCACGCCAACGCGGTCGTATGGGGACCAGTGTATAGAA
>Ga0181554_1001125_pt1 | contig 25816 bp, 21 predicted proteins | sample 011ome_16_FD_145602 | JGI IMG/M metagenome (GOLD analysis project Ga0181554, IMG submission 145602) | Coastal salt marsh microbial communities from the Groves Creek Marsh, Skidaway Island, Georgia - 011503CT metaG (spades assembly) | ecosystem: Environmental > Aquatic > Marine > Intertidal zone... | reverse complement strand
GATGTCGATCGGTCGGCGGAGGTCGCGAATCGGACGCGCGATCGGCGGGCGGGGTGGACGCGCGGACGGACGCGCGGCGATCGAACGACGCGCGTCGCGCCGTGGACGCGGACGAGAAGAGAGACGAGGCGCGATCGAGCGCGCACCTCCTCCGTACATCGCGCCCGCGCGTGCTCGGCGACCGGGCGGACGCCGATCGAAAACTCGCGCCTCTGTCGCGCCGAATTGTCGAGCGCGCGCCGCGCGATTTCAGCGCGATCCGCGCGCGCGACCGTCGGGAACGCGACGTGGAACGCGAGCGGCGCGCGTGAGGACGCCGACGGGTAACTCCGCGCGCGACGCGAGTGCGGTCGCGGGCGCTGTCCTCCGATCAGTGCGCTGGAGCGGAGGCGAGTCGCGCTTGAAATCGAACAGCCACTCACTCAGCCACTCGCGCTCGACGAACGTTTAGGGTTCGTTTTGAAAGCAGCGCCCCTCGGACACAGCTTGCACTGACACTTCTTCCGCCGCGCCCCTCCTGTCGCGCGTCATGTATTCATCAAAAGCCTTTACCGAGAAAGACGAGGTGACGGGCATCCCGAGGCGTTGGCGAAGCGCGCAAAGCAACGCGTGGCGAAGGGAGTGCAGCAAGCCGCAGCGCGTGGCGCAGAAACTGGCGTACCCCGTCGGGTTTGTTAAAGAAGGAGACCTCTTCTACCGCACGAGCTGCGGGCCGAAGGCGCGCGCCGCGCTCGACGACGCCATCGGGCGGTTCGAGGCGTACCTCGACCGCGGTGAAAACGCGCGCCCGATCCGCGAGATGATCGCGACGGCTTTCGCGACGGTCAGGAAGGAACACCTCCCCTCATACGGGTCTCTCGAGGGCTACGACGCTTACTGCGACGGCCCTGGCACGTTCTCTCTCCGCGTGAAGCTCGACCGCCCACCTTGGAAGCGAAAGTCCAAGTTCGAGTCCTCCCTTGAGGAAGATGACGACACGCTGTCGACGCTGTCGATCGATTCTTACACTCGTCGCGGTCCATTCGCCACAGAGCTCATCGACTTCCACCTCACGAAGGACGCGGGGAAGGCGTTCGAGGCCGAAGTCTCTCGGTGGCCGGGGTGCGTCGCGGAGCGCGTGCGGCTCACGGAGGAGCAGAAACTCGAACGAAGTATCGCGAGCAAAGGGACTCAAAGCGTCTACAAAGTCGTCATCTCCGCGGAAGCCGTGGAGGCGCGCCGCTCCGGTCGCATCCAGGAGCCCCCGCTCGGGACGCCGCTGAACTTGCCGCCCGAGGAGGAGTCCGAAAAGAAGCCGAAGCGCCCCCCGGGCCCCTACATGCTCTTCTGCAAGGTGAAGCGCCCCAAGATCGTCGCCGCGAACCCGGAGTTCACCTTCGGCGAGGTCGGCAAGAAGCTCGGCGAGGAGTGGAAGAAGCTCTCCGACGCGGAGAAGGCGTCTTACGAGAAGTAAGCGTTCTCGCATGAACCCGCGCCGCGCGAACGAAACGACGGCTTGTCAACTACGACGCTACGATGTGAATACAACGACGACGATCAAATGTCCGCGAACGTCAGCTCCTCCTCGTCCTCCTCCTTCTTCCCGCGCGCGCCGCGGTCGGCGCGGAGATCCCGCTCGGACGCCAATTTCAGCGCCGTCTTACACCCCTTCCTCGACAGCAAATACTCCTCGAGCGCCGCCTTCACGAACCCGCTGTCTCGCATCGTGCACTCGCCCTCTTTCCAGCGGTCGTAAAACTCGATGAACGCGCCCACGTAAAACTGGTCCGCAGCCTTCCACACGCTCCCGAGCGCCTTCGCGCGGGTGTTCAGAAGCCCTTTCCTGACCGCCTTCAGCGCGATGTGCGTCAAGTTGATCGACAGCGGCGCCATCGGGAATTCTTGCGCCGCGTCGCGCGACAGCTCGTAAATCGCCCCCACGTTGGACGCGTGCGCGTCTACAAACATCAACAGCTGCGCCATCCCGAGCATCCCGCACCCTCGCAAGTCCGTCCCCGGGTCGTTCCCTTGGAACCCGACGTCCTCCCAGTGCTTCCCGAACCGCGCCGCGGGCGTGGACGCGCCGGTGAGGCGCGCGTAGACGGTGCGTAAGACGCGCAGGTGCGTCGCGTCGTGATCGTCGAGCTTCATCTTCGCCACCGAGAACATCCGCGCGCGGTCCCTCTTCAGCGCTTCGTCCGTCAGCTTCGAGCCGCCGCCGCAGCACTTGGGCTCGTCCGCGACGACGATCGTGGGGAGGTATTCCGCGATGTCGACGTGGTCGAAGTACGCCTTCGCGTCCGCGTACGATATCGGCGCCTTGGACAGACTTTTTTGCTTTTGCCCGAGCCGCGACTCCGCCATCGCCTCCGCCTTCTCGAACGCCTCGTTCGCGCTCGCCCACTCGTCCACCGGCTCCGGATCCGGCGGCGGCGGCGCCGTGAGCTTCCCGAGCTTCTTCTTCGAGGTGGACGGCTTCACGTACAACGGCTTCTTCTTCGGCGGGTTCTTCGCGGCTTCTTCTTTCGCCCTCGTCTCCGCGGCTTTGCGTTCCTTGGCCTCCGCGGCGGCGACGATGGCCGCCGCCGCCTCCGCCTCCGCGTCCTCCCCTTTCGTCACGCTGATCCGCCCGCGCGCTTTCTTCTTCACGACCTCCTTCGCTCGCTGGACCTTAATCGCGGCCTCTAGCGCGCTGTGCTTCTGCGTGGCCTCTTCGAAGGCAGCCTCCTGCTCCGCTTCCTCGAGCTCCGCCGCCGTCGCCGTCGCCGGCGCCTTCGCCGGCGTTTCCTCCTCCTCCTCTTCCTCCTCTTCCTCCTCCGCGAACGACGTCAGCGGCATCTTCTTCACGTCCGTCACGAGCTCCTTCGGCATCGCCTTCGCCTCGAACGACGGCTTGTGCGTCTCGCCCGTCCTCGCCTCGCCTCTGAACGCGTAGTCGAACTCGTCGTCGGAGTCGTCGGCGCCCGCCGCGCTCGACGCCGCCGCCGCGACGTCGACGTCGACGTCGAGGTCGCCCAAACCCAGATCCAAATCCATCTGCCTGTCTCGGAACTTCTCCGCGAGCTTGTCCGTCGCGCGCCTGGACGCTTCCTCGGCTTTGTACCTCGCCTCGATCGCGTCGATGGCGTCGATCGCGGCGTCGCCCGAGGACGGCGCGGCGGCGGCGGCGGCGGCGTCGTCGTCGTCGTCCACGAGGAGGTCGAATTCGATGTCGTCCTCCCCGCGCGCGTCCTTCGCGATTTTCGCGGAGACGACCGCGGTCGGCGCGGCGTCGGGCGACGCCGGCTTCTTCGCCGCCGCCGCGGGAGACACGCCGATGCGCTCCTTGAACCGCTCGACCTCGCCGTCCTCGTCGCTGTCGTCCGAAGACGAAGACGAAGAATCGTCGTCGTCGCCCATCAACGATCCGACCACCTCGGGCTTCCCCGCGCTCGCGCTGCGCCGCGCGACCTCCTCCGCGCGCGCGCGCGAGGCCACCGACGACGCGGTCTCCTCCGCGAGCGGCAGCGGCGCCCTGAAGCTGAGCTTCGGGTGACGCACGTGCACGACGTGCGAGGACTTCATCGGCGACGGCGACCTCCGCGCGATCGCCTCGATCTCGGACGCGTCCGAGTCGCGCTCGAGGCCGTCGCCGTCCTCCGTGCCGGTCTTCGAGTTCGGGGTGTTGAACAGCTCGTCGTCCATCTCGAGCTCGACGACGTCCATGTCGAACCGGCTCATCTCGCGCGAGCGGTGCCGCGTGCGCGCGCCGAGCCGGGCGCGGACGCGAATGCGAATGCATAATTGAGCGCGCGACGACGATTTAAGCACTGGCGAGCTGAGGAGGGCTGAAGCAGGCGGGATTCGACGTCGAGTGGTTCGATATTGATAATAACATACGACGGATGACCACCGCGCGCGAGGGACGACCCGCGCGCGCCGCTACCTCTGCGAGTCCAGAACGCGAGCCCGTCCTCGTCGCGTCCGCCGCCGCCGAGCGCTCGCGCGCTCGCCCGCCCTCCCGTCGCGCCGACGACGCGCCGGCGCGAAAAAATAAAACGTTTCCTTCAAAGCCCGCGCCGACGCGACGCCGCCGCCGACCGACTCACCTCGAGCGCGCTCCTCACTTCGTCGCGTCCTTGAGGTACGCGATGAGATCCGCGCGGTCTTGCGGCTTCTTCAGCCCCGCGAACACCATCTTCGTGCCCGGGATGTACTTCTTCGGGTTCAAGAGGTAGTCGTAGAGCGTGTCTTCGCCCCACTTCACGCCCTTGTTCTTGTTCGCCGCGGAGTACGCGAACCCCTCCGTCGTGCCGGAGACGCGCCCGAAGAGGCCGCCGAGGTTCGGGCCCTGCGTCGCGGGTTAGGGTGAGGGTTAGGGTGGGGGGGTAGGTTTCGAGGGTTAGGGTTCGCTCGACGGTCGATGGACGGCCGCGGCGGGCGGAGCGACGACGCAACTCGCGCGCCGGCGACGACCGAGGCGGGGGTCGCGCGTGCTGTGGGGGTTCTCCGACAGGACGGCGTCCCTTGGGGAGAGGCGCGATCGGACGATCGGATGAGGGTTTTTCCCCTCGGCGCGGACGAGTCGAGATCGACCGCGGACGACGCCGCCGCGACGTGCGACGCGCGGAGACGCGCGAGGGGATGCCGTCGGCGGACGCGCACCTGCTTGTGGCCGCCGCCGGCCTCGGCGACGTGGCACTGCGCGCATTTCGTCTTGAATATCTTCGCGCCTGCGCGTGGGAGAGAAAACGTGATGGGTCGGTCAGCGCGGGCCTCAGCGCGCGCGGAGGCGCGCGGCGGCGACGACGCGCGGATCGCGCGATCGCGCGAGGGAAATGAAGCGGCGAACGCACCCTTGGCGATGTCACCGGCGGGAGCCTCCGCGAAAGAAGCCATCGTGCGCGTCGATCGTGCGTCGACGGAAGTGGCGGCTTCTCAGCGCGAGCGCGGCCGTCGACGTCGAAAAGGTGCCACCGTGGAAAGATCTGCGCAAGGGGAGGAACCACTATCTCGCGTTTGTGGCGCCCCGCGCGACGGCCGGGCGCCTCAGTCCGTCCGCGCGCGCGCACACGCGCACGGGGTCGACGCGCGCGCACGCCCGCCCTCGCACGGACCCCCGCGCGTCGCCAGGAGACGTCTCCGCCGCTCCCGCGCGCGACGGACCCCGCGCGCGGCGCGCCGCGAAGGCGAACCCTACGCGCCCTCGCTTTACGGCACCTCGGGGCGATTCACAGATCTCGTCGCTCGCGATGGCGCCGCAACAAGCGATAGACAACACGCAGCGTAGGAAATGGGACAAAGAGGAGTACGCGGCCAAAGCGAAAGAGCGCGAGCGCCTGGAGGACGAGAAGGAGAAGAACGGCGGGAAGATCCGCCCGCCCGCGGGGGCGATCGTCGAGCGGAAGGTGCTCTCCGTGGACTCGGTGATCCAACGAGACTACAAGAAGGAGCTCGAATCTCGAGTGGGGACGAAGACGATCGTGAACTTAGACACGGGCGAGGGCTTAGGGTTCAAGTGCGAGCAGACCGGCGTCATCTTGCGCGACAGCATCGCGTATTTAGACCACATCAACGGCAAGAAGCAGGCCAAGGCGATGGGAATGAGCATGCGCGTCGAGCGAAGCACCGTGGAGCAAGTCCGAGCGCGGATGGAGATGATCAAGAACAAGAAGGCGGAAGAGAAGAAGAACGGCGTCGTGGACTTCAACAAGCGCGTGAGGATGGCGGAGGAGGACGAGGAGGAGATCCGCGCGAGACGGGCGGAGAAGAAGAAGGCGAAGAAAGAGGCGGAGAAAAAGGCGAAGATGGCGGACGCCCCGGACGAGGGGATCGACCCGGAGATGGCCGCGATGATGGGGTTCGGAGGGTTCGGGACGACGTCGCAGAAGAAGAGCTGATCTGATAGTCTGAGTCGGGAAGGAAAGACGAAACGGCGACCACTGGCTTCTCGCGAGCGATTTAGATCCCCATTGCGAACGCGACCCTCCTCCTTAGCCGACCCCGCCGCGAACTCGTCGGTCTACTAGTCTACCCTTAACGCAGCTCACCGCGCCTCGTCCTTCGCCGCGCTCGACGCCCCCCTCGCGAACCACCCGCCGCCGCCGCTCCCACCCCCACCCCCATCCCCACCCCCACCGCTCCCACACCGCCCGCGTAACTTTCGAACCACCCTGGCGACGAGCTCGGGCTCGTCCGTCACCACGCCGTCCACGCCGGCGTTGACGACCGCCGCCGTCGCCGCCGGCGCGTTGACCGTCCACGCGTACGTCCGCGTCTTTCCGTGCGGCGCGTCCTCCGCCGTCGCCGCGGCGACCTCCGCGATGAGCGCCTCGGACGCCATCTCGCTCTGCGCGGCGGCGACGTACGCGCGCGACGTCACGTCCTCGCGCCCCGCGAGCCGATGGAGCCCCGCGTCTATGATCGCCCTCGAGAAGTTGGCCACCGAGTATCCAACCTTGGGGCGGGCGAGGGTAGGGTGCATACGCGGCGACGTCGGGGTGGAGTCGAAAGGCGTCAGAAGCGGAGTTGAAAGGCATCGAGGCGTGTCGGGATTGAACGAAACCGTGGGATGGGCGGAGAGAAACGCTCGCGAAAGTCCTTATTAATAAGGAACGGCGTTCACCGCGCGAACGCCGTCGTAAGGAAACCAGCCAGCGTCGGACGGAGGACGAACGCGCCTTCGCGTCGCCTCGAGTCAGCTCCAGCACGTCGAGCGCGATCTCGTCGGACTTGCCCCAGTACACGCACTCCGGGCACGCCGTCGTCGCGGACTGGGACCGCCCGCTCCCGTGCGACCGACCGAGCCGCGCGATCTCGCGCGTCACGGCGCTCGCGAACCCCTCCTCTCGTCGCGGCGGGCCGTCTTTGAAATCCACCGTGATCTGCGTCAATCCTTTGTTCATCACGACCGCCATCGCCTCCGCGAACGTCGCGACGCGGTACTCCTTCGCGCCGGGCATCGTCAGCGACATGATCTCCGCGAGCGTCAAATCCCCCGGGTTCCCGACGCGCCCGCCGGTGAGCATCTTCAGCTCGCGCGGGTGCAACGCGACGAGGTGGTCGTCCTTGGTGCGCGACGCGTCCACCTCGACGCACTCGTGGCCGGCGGCGACCGCGGCCGCGAGCGCGGGGACCGTGTTCGGGAACGGGCGGCGGCCCATCGACCGCGGCCAGTCCGCGGAGCCGACGGTGCCGTGCGCGCAGACGATGGGATCGCGGCGCGCGCAGAACGTCGGCGACGGCGCGAGGACGACGGGCGACGACGACGACGACGACGCGACGGGCGAGGGCGCGGTGCGGCCGCCGGAGACGTACCACGCGAGGACGACGACGAGCGCGTACATCGCGAGGTGCTGGAGCGTCGCTGCGGAGGCGAGAGACGATGGGGCCGAGGGGCGTGAGGACGAGACGGCACGGCGCGGGCGCGGACGTCGGGAGGGGCGCCTGATGAGAAGAGACCAGACGGCACCGGCTGCTGTGGCTGTCGGGTCGGGACGCACCGCACAGGCACACGAGCGCCGGGGAGCTGATCCCATCGCGCCGGTCCCTCGCGCGCTGCCGCGCGCGCTTTTGCCTCTGCGCGTGCGCGTACCCCGAGTGCATCGCTCCCGCGCCCGCGCGCGTCGGGGAGTGGCGTCCGAGAAACCGATTGATGACTGGACGCGACCGCGACAGCGCGACAGCTCCTCCGAGAAGGATTTTGAACTCCACACATCTCTGCTGGCGCCATCTCTGCGGCGCGCCGACGCACGACGCGATGGACACGCCGTCGTCGCTGGACATATCGTCCCACCCGATCGACAGCGCGTTCGACTCCGAGTCGTGCGCGTCGTTCGAGGTCAGGACCCCGGGGTCGACGACCCCGAGAGCTGGGGGCGGTTTGTGGGGGAACGACGCCAAGTCCAAGTGGAAGGAGGACGCGAGAACGCCCACCCCGGTTCGGGGATACGCCGAGCGCATCGCGGAGGAGGAGGAGGAGGAGGAGGACGCGTACGACGACGCGGCGAGCCGCGCGTCCTCGCGACGGTCCGCGCGGGCGTCGTGGCAACCGGGGACGCCGGACGAGGAGACGCGCATCCCGGCGTCGGACGACGACGACGACGACGACGACGTCCGCGTCCGCGTCCGCGTCGCGGACGACGGCGAGGGGGGTTTCGAATCGGACGCGGTCGCGCCGCCGTCGCCGTCGCCGTCGCGGTCGAGCGACGACGACGCGCGGTGCGTCTCCCTTCGCGACTTTCACGCCGCGCTCGGCATGGCGTCCGCGGCGCTCCGGGCGAAGGACAAGGCCACGGAGGCGATGCGCAAGGTGTACAGGGAAGAGAATGAAATCTTACGCACGGAGCTGCGCATCGCGCGCGCGCTGCTCGACGCCGCGAATAAGAAGAGATCGAACGGCGACGAGACCGCGGACGAGGAGTACGACGGTCCGGAGGGTAGTGAAACGTACGATGTAGAAGCGTTACGGTCCGAGCTCGAGATGGAGAGGGAGGTGAACCGGCACTTGGAGCGCGCGTTGGACATGGAAGCGCGCGCGGCGGAGGAGGAGCGGACGCGGTGGGAGGCGGAGAGAGACGAGCTCCTCGAGAGCGTGCGGAGCATTCTGCCGTCGTTCGGGATGGACGTCGAGGGATACGAAGCGCGCGACAGGGCGAAGCTGCCCGTGCCCGAGTTTGTGGGTTCGTGACGGGGTTGAGTAAGTTATCTTAAATAGCGACGGCCGACGCTTTGCGTTCGCGGCCGAGTTCTCGTCACGGCGGCGGCGGCGCCGCCCTCGGAGGCAGCCGTCTCAGTCGCCCCGCCTCGAATTCCCTGATCGTGTCGAAGTTCACCTTCACGGATGCCTTCCCACCGACGACGTCGCCGGCGACGATCCCGCACACCACCGTGACCTCTTCGTCAGCGCCGGCTGGGTGAGTCGTTCTGATCGGCGCGACGACGACCAAATCGCCCTCTCGAAAGCTTTTCGCCGGGCGGCACTCCGCCTTGTGACGCTTCTTCCAGTCCTCCTTTTGGCACGCCTTCCCGCAGTACGCGACGAGATGGCACCCGCCGCACTGAGAGTACCGCTCGACCCCGGCCGCGCGCGCACCGCACGAAAAACACGCGTTGCTCACGACGTCCATCCGCGCGTCGAACTCATCGTGACTTAGTCCAGCCTCCTCTAAGATCTTCGACTCGATGCGGAAGTTGCGATTCGCCTCCCGGCTAGCCGGTTTTCTCCCGCTGACGACAACCCCTGAGGATTCCAATCGAATGGTCGCGTTCCTTCGAGTCCTTTCCCAGTCGACCGATCCGTCTTCGCGTTCACCCTCGCGTTCGATCGCGCCCTCGCCCTCGCGCGGCGTCGAGCGCGCAGTCGTCTTGTTGAAGTTAATCGTCGCGTCACCCTTTATCTGGTCGCACAGCGTCCCCGCGCTCACAAAGTCGGGCTTCGGCTGCCCGCGCGCGTCCGCGATGACCCCGGCGAGCACGACGCGCCCGCGCGCGGTCTCCGTCGCCGCGTCGCCGATGTCGACGCACTTGCGGTAATATCGCGCGGCGCCGTCGCGATCGTTGCTATCCCACTTGAGCATCCCTTTCGTCAACGCGGCTTGCATGCGTATCTCCGGCTGCTCGTCCTCGTCGTCGATGAGGGTCGTCAGGAGCTTGAAGTCGCTCTTCAGCGGCGCGCACGATCCGTCGCGCAGCGGCGCGGTGAACCCGGAGACGACGAAGTAACGGTTCGTGAACGTCGAGGCCGGGCCTCCGGATTCTTTGAACGCCCTCTGATACCCGTCGACGCACGCGCGCCAGTCGCCTCTCTGCGCCGCCTCCACCGCGGCCATCACCGAGACGGACGAATTCTTGTAGTATCTACTGTCGTTCTCGGTCTGCATGACGACCGCCCCGGGCGCGATGCCGAGCGAGGCGGGCCCGCGCCCGAGAGAGTGGGAGACCACGCGATGATGACTCACGACTGAGCTGATTTTCTCTTGGACGAACTCGAAAGTTGACATTCTGTTCGCCCCCTCCCAGTGCCCACCGCGCGCTCGCGTCGTCGGCGGATGGCGTGGCGACGTCGCATGGCGTCCTCCGCGGCACCGGTCGTGATCCCGCCGACGTGGCGACACGTCGCTCGCGCGCCTCGCGCGCCCGCGCGCGGAACACCCCCGAGCGAACGCGAACGCGAACGCCCGCCTCGGCGTGGCCCGATCTCGCTCGACGACGACCCGTCGTCCTTCCGCGCGTCCTCGCGCTCGCGCCTGATGGCCTCGGACGCGCGGCGGTTCACCGGCGACGGCGTCTTCGACCGCGTCGCGCGCGCGGTCTGCGTCGCGAACTGCCTCCCGCGAAAGGAGCTCTTCGAGACGTGGGAGGCGGCGGTCATCATCGGCGAACACTTTTGCGCTGAGGTGCGTTCTATACACTGGTCTCCATACGACCGCGTTGGCGTGGTGAACGCGATTCCTTAAGGACTTTTGCCGTCGTCTCTCTCCGCCCAGGGTCCCTCGCTTTCAATCCCCGTCCTCGACGCCTTTCAACTCCGCTTCTGACGCCTTTCAACTCCACCCTGACGTTAACTTGCATAGAACGACCCCGACGCCGTCGCGGCGTCCGACGCGTCCTCCGACGCGTCCTCCGCGGCCGCGCCGCTGCGCGTCCTCGACCTCGCCGCCGGGCACGGCCTCCTCGCGCAGCTCCTCCTCGTCCTCCACCCAGACGCGATACACTCCGCGCTGTGCGTCGACCGAAGGAAGCCGGACAGTTTCGACCGGTTACGCGACGCGCTCGTCGGCGCCTTCCCGGAGACGCCGTCGCTCAGGTGCGTTCTATACACTGGTCCCCATACGACCGCGTTGGCGTGGTGAACGCGATTCCTTAAGGACTTTCGCCGGCGTGTCTCTCCGCCCACCCCTCGCTTTCAACGCCCGCCCTCGACGCCTTTCAACTCCAACTGACGCCTTTGAACTCCACCCCGACAATCGCTCGTATGGAACGGCCCTCAGAGGCAAGACGCGCTTCGTGACGGACACCCTCGCGAACGTGCGACCGACCCCGGACACGCTGCTCGTGTCCGTGCACGCGTGCGGGTCGCTGACGGACTACGTCCTGGACCTGGCGATCGAAGGTCGGTCGCCCGTCGCGGTCGTGCCGTGCTGTCACCGCGTCGGCGCGAAGGCGCTGAGAGACGCGGGCGCGGACGCGTGGGATTGGGTGGCGGAGGAGGGCGTGGACGCCGCGACCGCGATCGACGTGATGCGATTGGATCGGTTGCGGAGCAGCGAGGCGTACGGCGGGGAGGTGGAGGCGCGGACGCTGTCGAGGGACGTGACCGCGATGAACCGGATGATATTAGGGAAGCCGCGGCGAGGGGACGGCGGCGGCGAAGGCGAAGGCGGCGGCGACAGAGGGTGGGAGGACGCGGCGAAGTCGCTGCCGGACAGTCCGTGGTCGTTGTACGCGGAGCCTCCGAGGTGAGGGCGGTTCGTTGTTCGTTCGTAGAGGATCGCTAGCTACTTAGGGTGTTGTGACGGCGGTGCTAGGTCGTCGTCGTCTCGCGCGCGGTCGCCGCGCCGCGCCGTAGTTTTTCGGGGCGCCGCGCCGACAGAAACCGCCAACCTGTCCTGTCTCGTTGTGTCGCCCAACGAATTCGTCGCACTCCATTCGCGCGCACGGCACGATGGCGCCGCCACGCGAGAAAGACGCGGAGATGAAAGACGCCCCGCCCCCCCCGGACGACGACGCCGCCGCCGACGCCGCCGCCGCGTCCGAAGACTCCGACTCCGACTCCGACTCCGACTCCGGGAGCGACGACGACGACGAGGTGGAGATGCCGTCCGAGGAGGCGATGGATTCAATCATGAAGCTCGAGCGCGTCATCGCGTCCGGCGACGGCGCGAACGACTTCCACGCGCACTCCAAGCTCGTCGCCGCGCTGCGCGCCGCGGGTTTAAAGCAACGGCTCAGGGACGCGCGCGAGGCTATGAGCGCGAAGTTCCCGCTGGACGAGACGCGATGGCGCGAATGGATCTCGGACGAGGTGCGCGCGACGACGCGCACTCGACGAAAACGTCGCGAGATCGTCGGCCCGCTCTTCGAGCGCGCGCTCGCGGACTTCGTCTCCGTGCCGATATGGCTCGGGTACGCGGAGTTCTCCTTGGATCAGGACTGGGACGACGAGCGCCGCCGAGCGCTGTACGAGCGCGCGGTCGCCGTCGCGGGATGCCACTTCGTCGACGCGCACAAGCTCTGGGCGGCGTATCGCGCGTTCGAGCTGTCGCGCCTGCAGCTCCTGACGCGCGACGCCGCGGACGCGACGACCGCGACCGCGACGAAGAAGAAGAAGGAGGAGGACGTCGCGAAGGCGGAGGGCGTCGTCCGCGCGGTCTTCGCGCGGCAGCTCGCGACGCCGCACGCGCAGATGGAGGACACCAGAGCGATGGCGACGGCGTGGGAGAAGGCGCGCGGCGGCGACGGCCTCGCGAAGGAGACCGAGGACGCGATCGCGGCCGCGACCGCAGCCGCCGCGGTGCGCACGCCGATCGAGGACGCCATCGCGGCCGCGATGGCGTCGACCGCGCCGGAGAGGGACAAGGCGCCGGCCGTCGCGAAGGCGTTCCGCGCGTTGACGGAACTCGAGGAGCGCGACGGCGACGCCGCGAGGACGCAGTGCGCGCACGAGCGCGCGGTCGCGGCGACGCCGACGGACCCGCGCGCGTGGCGACGGTACACCGCGTACCTGGACCACGAGCTGAGGGTTCGGACGATCGCGGCGCCGGCGCATGAGCGCGCGATGCGGTGTTGCGTCGGCGACGGCGAGACGATCGCGAGCGCGATTCGCGCGTTCGCGGCGGAGGGAGACGCGGACGGCGCGAGGCAGCTCGCGACGACCGCGTGCGGCGACGAGCGACGCTCGCGGACGAGCGAGGACGTCCTCGTGGTGTTTCTCGCCGTCAGTCGCATCGCGGGCGACGCGACGGCGCGTCGAGGTGTCGCGGAGGAGGCGCGAAAGCTCATGGCGAAAAAGCCGGCGAACGCGGCGGCGACGCTCGCGCTCGCGACTGAGACCGCGGACGTAGAAGCGAGCGCCCGCGATCGTCTCGCGGTGTGGGAGTCGTTCGTGAAAGGCGACAAGAAGTCGGGCGGCGGCGAGCTCTCCAACGTCGCGGAGGCGCACGCGCGACACGCGGAGGCGGCGTTCGCGGTAGACGGGCGCGCGGACGCCGGGCGCGCGATTTTCAAAAACGTCTTCTCGAGACCGAACCTGGAATCCGCGGCGCCCGCAAACGGCTCCGGGCGGGCGGTCGTCTGCCGCGCGTGGCTGGAATTCGAGAGAAAACACGGCGACGCGCCGGACTCGTACGCGCGCGCGGACGCCAAGGCGGGGAAGATCCTTCGCGCGATCGAGGCGGAGGAGCGGGAGAAGAAACTCGTGACCCCCGAGGAGGCGACGCGCATGCGTCGCGCGAACGACCCGAACTACAAAAATGGGCCCAAGGCCACCGCCGCCGCCGACGACGACGACGACGCCGGCGGCGGCGGCGGCGCGAAGCGCAAGGCGGTCGGGGACGACGACGCGTCGCGCGAGGACGATCGCGCGAGCAAGCGCGCGCGCGGCGACGGCGACGGCGACGGCGGGGAAGACGGCGGGGAAGACGCGCGAGATGAACGCTCGCGAAAAGGCCCCGGGTTGGGCGCCGACCCCGCCGAGCGCGCGGCGAAGTATAAAGAATTCTTCCCCGACCGCGACCAGCGCACGGCGTTCGTGAAGAACCTTCCGTTCAAGTGCACGGAGGAGGAGCTGTCGGGGTTCTTCGACGGCAGAGGCGGCGGCGTCCGCGCGCGAATCGTCCGCGATAAGGCTACCGGCCGGTCGAGAGGGTTCGCGTACGTCGAGTTCGACGAGGAGGGCGCGTTGCAGCTGGCCATCATGCGCGACGGCGCGACGTTCCAGGACCGGCCGCTGAGCATCGCACGGTCGATGCCGCCGGGAGGTGGCGGCGGCGGGAGAGGACGCGGGGGCGGGGGCGGGGGCGGCGGCGGCGGCGGCGGAGGGAGGGGCGGAGGAGGAAGAGGCGGCGGGCGGGCGCCGCGGGGGCTCGGGTTCGTCCCTCGCGCCGCGCGTCCCGCCGCGGCGGCGGCGACCAATGAGGAGCCGGCGAAGAGGGACGCGACGGCGGGCGGCGGCGGCGGCGACGGCGCGCCGAAATCGAACGCGGACTTCCGCGCGATGATGTTCAAGAAGGGCGGCGACCTCGGGGCGGAGTGATGACGGAGTTCTCGTGAGAGAAGCGTAACCTTACGAAAGTAATTCTGTTCGCGCCTCGCCTCGTCGTCGTGTGAGAAACGAACAGAACCAACGAACGCTCGGTTTGATCGAACGACGCCGCAAAACTCTCGTCCGCACGACGCCCGCGCGCTTCCCTCTTCACTCCCTTCCCGCGCGCGCCTCGGCATGCGTCGTCCTCTCCTCGCCGCCGTCGCGCTCCTCCTCCTCGCCGCGGCGTCGCCGCTCGCGGCCGCGCGCGAGGACGACGACGAAGAGTACTACATCCTGTCGCTCAAACCCGGCGCGGGCGCGCGACGGGCGCGCTTGCCTCCCGCCGCCCCGCCGCGTCGTTTCCACGGCGGGAACGGCGACGAGGACGACGCCATCATGGACGACGTCTCGCGCTGCGACCCGCTCGCGCTCGAGGACGAGCGAGGGTTCTTCCCGATCGCGCGCGTCCTGCGCCGCGCCGTCCGCGGCGCGGTGCTGCGCCTCGACAGCCCCGCGGCCGCGGCGCTGCGCGCGCGGCTGGACCCCGACTGCGCGCTCGAGGTGGACGCGCGCGTCACCGCGCAGGGCTATCGCACGACGAAAGTCGTCGCGCAGCAGCGGTCGCGCGGCGGCGGCGCGGAGGCGTTTCGACCGCCGCGGCCGACGCACTGGGAGCTCGACCGCGTGGACCAGCGCGCGCTCCCGCTCGACGGCGTCGCGTCCGCGGTCAACGCGAGCTCGTCGGGGGAAGGGACGATCGTGTACGTCGTCGACAGCGGCGTCATGCGCGGCCACGACGAGTTTCGACGCGTCGCGGAGACGCGTCGCGACGACGAAAGTGAGGAGCAAGTTTATTACGACGCCTCCGCCGCCGCCTACGCCGCGGCGGCCTTCGACGCCGCGGCCTCACCCTCGAGCCGCGTCGTCGCGGCCGCGGACTTCGTCAGCGGCGAGTCCCCGAGCGACAAAGCGCGCGTCGCCGCGATCGGCGGCGACTGCTACGGCCACGGCACCGCGGTCGCGTCGCTCGCCGCGGGCGTCCGCTCCGGTCTGGCGCCGCGCGCCGACGTCGTCGACGTCCGCGTCCTCGACTGCGCGGGGAACGGCCGCGTCTCCGACGTCATCTCCGGACTCGACTACGCGATCGAGCACTACCGAAGCCTCCCCGCGTACGAGCTGCCCCCCGCGGCGCTGACGCTGTCGCTGGGGGTGCCGATCGGGGTGCCGTCGAGAGCGCTCGAGCGCGCGGTCGCCGAGGTGGTACGTCGGCACAACGTCGTCGTCGTCGTCGCCGCGGGAAACGCGGAGCGCTCGCGACGGACGTCGGACGCGTGCCGGTTCTCCCCGGGGCGCGAGCCCTCCGTGATAACCGCCGCCGCGAGTGAGATCAACGACCGGACGTGGAGCGACGGCATGACCGGGCCGTGCGTGGACTTGTTCGCCCCGGGGGTGGAGGTGACCGCCGCGGCGTTCGAAGAGGACGTTGGAAATCGATACTCGTACCAGTTGAACGCGCGATTCGGTCGCGACGACGACGACGGCGGCGACGACGACGACGACGGCGCGGAGACCGAGATGGAGACCGACGCGTACGCCGGGTGGACGGGCACGAGCATGGCCGCGCCGATCGTCGCGGGCGCGGCGCTCGCGCGCATGAGCCTCGAGCGCGGCGAAGGCGCGGACGGCGCGCCGAACCCGGACGCCTCAGGTGCGTTCTTACAAACGTGTTTCACCCATCGCCCGGTTTCAACGCTTGATCGCGTCTCCTTTCGACTGACCGGTGAACTTTTTTGTATGGAACGACCCTCAGACGTGAAGCGGCGGCTGCTCGACGAAGCCACGGAGAATGCGCTGTGGGACAGGCGCGTCCCGCGGGGCGTCGAACGTTTCGTTTCGTTTTTCACCCGCCCCGTACGTTTTAGTTTCAACATTTGATCGCGCAGTTCCCTTTCAACTGACCGGTAAATGAACTTTTTTTGTACTGTATGCCTCACCCTTACGCAGGGTCGACCCGCGGTCGCGTCCCCTCGACGGGTGGCCGGCGTCGACGAGAGCGCGAGGGCTCGCGTCGTCGCTCGAGGGCACGCCGAACGCGCTGCTGTATCACGCCGCTGACCCCGCCGCGGACGCGACGACGAGGAGGAGGGCGCGCGACGTCGCGTCGGCGCAGGGCGGCGGCGCGGCGGGGAAGGAGTGCTGAGGGCCGCGCCGTACGCAGCATCGGTCAGTTTAAAGGGGACGCGATCAAATGTTGAACCTACGGGGTGGGTGAAAAACGCGCCCGAGCGGTTTCAAAATGGGAGCGCGCGCGCGCGAATCCGCGGCGCCATTTGTCATCTCCGCACTCGTCGTTCTGTTCGTTCGCGCGGGACTCTCATCGACTCGTCACTCCTCCCGCGCGCGCGCGTCAATGAGCGACAGGGCGAAGGTCCTGTCCCTCTTCCGCAAGCTCTACCGCGCCGCCCGGTCGCTCCCGACGTCCAACCGCGTCGGGTTCGTCCGCGCGAAAGTCCGCGCGGAGTACGAGACCCACCGCGGCGAGTCCGACGCCGCGCGGATCGCCGCGCTGCGCCTCTACGGCGAGACGCAGCTCGACAACGTCCTCGCGCAGGCGTCGCACCTGACGTCCGTCTTCTCCGACCCGCGCGCGCACGCGCGGGCGTGATCTAGTAGTAGAGAAGGGAAGTGGGGAAGAATGGAGGGGCGCGTCGGCGTCATGACGACGCCCGGCGTGATCGAGGAGCTCCACGTGTACGACTTCGACGGCACGCTCGTGGACACGCCCGTCCCCGAGCGCGGGATGGCGGAGTTCGAGGAGGCGACGGGGACGCCGTGGCCGCATCGCGGGTGGTGGGGACGCGCGGAGTCGCTGCAGAAACCGCTGACGTGGAAGCCCGGGCCCGCGCTGGGAGACTACCGCGCTCTCTCTGCGCTGCCGCGGTGCCGGAGGGTGATGCTCACGGGCAGGAGGCACTGGCTCGCGCCGCAGGTGACGGACATCTTGAACGAGTTCGACGTCGTCGTCGACGAAAAGATCTTCAACGCGACGGGGAAAGACACGCTGACGTACAAAGCGAACGAAATTCGGCGGATGATACGAGAGGCCGGGCCGGGGTTGAGGCGCGTGAGGATATGGGAGGACCGCGTGCGGCACGCGGCGTGGTTCGAGGAGTTTGGCGAGACGACGCCGGAGTTCGCGCACATCGAACGGTGGGACGTCGTCCTCGTGGAGCCGTCGAACGACTTTTGAGGATGGAACCTCGCGCGCGAGACGCTCGCGCCGCGCTGTCGTAGCCTCGCTGTACTGTTACTGTATCGAAGGTATGAACACCACGTAGTCGCATACTGTACTTGGATGAATCGCCGCTCGCTTCAGTTCACTTGTACGCCCCGATCGCTCGCACGTCCACGTTGAAGGTCCCCAGCTGCTCCGGGTCTCCCTTCAACACCATCAAGCCAATCTCGCACATCGCCTCCGCGCGCAGCGCGCCGCGCATCACCGCTCGACCCATCCGCTCCGGTCGATCGAACGCGGTGAACGGCACCTTCACCCTGCCGAACTCGTCCGCCTTGATCGCGAACGCGCTCTTAAAGTTCACCTGCGTCGTCATCGCCTCGTCGTCCTTCACGACGAGCAGGTACCGCTTCCCCGCGCTCTCCGCGTCGCCGGCTCTCGCGTCGACGTAGAGCCCGCTGAACGCGCTCATGTCGACGCCGCTACCCATGGACGCTCTAACGGACGCGAACCCGCCGTTATTCTCCGTCCGCACGCACCCGGTGAACCGCGCGCACCCTAAGTCCGCCCTCGGGAGCATCATCCCGTCGCTGACGCCGCCCATGACGCCGTCGTTCATGGACCGCCACCTGGACGCCGCGTCCGGGTTGGCGGCGAAGTCAAAGATCGCGGGGCACGGGTCTTCAACCTCGGACGGCGCGCTCGCGGCGCCGCGCTGGACGCCCCCCGGGCCTTCGAGCGCGTCCTCCTCGTTTCCCGCGTTTCCCGTCGTCGCTCCACTCGCGGCGCTGTACACGATCGGCTCGTCCGGGGGCGGGTCCAGGAGGATGTTCACGACCGCGTCGAGGCCGCGACGCAGCGCCCACGCCGCGGAGCGCATCGCCGCGTCCGTCTCGCCACCCTCCGTCGCGATCCCGTCCGCGCGCGCGACCGCGTCTCGCAGCGTCGACTTGACCGCGTCGCTGTCGACGTCGACGTCGCGGACGATCCCCATCGCGGTCTGGCGGTAGAGTTTCACGCACCCCGCGGCGTCGCCGGCGTTGAACATCGGCGCGCCGAACTTGATGCTGCCGGTGATGGACGTCACGACGCGCGATCGCACCTCGGGGGAGAGCGACGCGCGCGCGCTTCCCGCGGCGAGGGTTCGCGCGCGTCCGGAGGAGGAGGAGGAGGACATCGCGCGCGCGCGGGGCTGGGAGGAGGAGGAGGAGGAGGAGGGGGGGACGACGCGAGCGAGGAACGACGGGCGGAGCACCGCGTGACGCGCGGCGTGCATCGGTCCGGGCGCGGCGCGCGCGTCGTTATCGATCGACGCGACGCTCGAGGAGACAGGTGTCGCTGTCCCGAGCGGGCAGGCAGGCTACAGGTAGCAGGAACTGAAGCGGACGACGACGCGCGAATGAATACTGAGTAGTGCGGTACGCAGTGCGGCGTTTCTCGTCACAAGGCGCGTCTCGCGCGCGCGCGCGCTTCCTAGGACCCGCCCCCCTCAGTTCTTATCCATGTACCGAAACGCGGCCGCCGCCCCCACGGCGCCGGCGAGGAGCACTGGACCGACGTCGCACGCGATGTTGACCACGTCCTTCATCACGCTGAAAAAGTCACTCAGCCAAAACAAGACGCGGTCCTCGTAGAACCGCTTCTTGTACGCCGCCGACGGCGCGGCGTCGCCGTCCCACTCCCACGGGCGCCCGTAAATCTGCAACGAGAGGAGGAGGAGGATGGATGGACGGAGAGAAGTGAGTGGTTTAGGGTCCGCGCGTCGGTCGTGTAGGGTTAGGGTCCGGCGCGAGAGACGCGGACGCACCTCCCCCGCGATGACGGCTTTCAGGGAACAGTACGACGTGTGAATCGTGTCGTTCACGATGACGCGGTTAAAGAACCCGTCCTCCTTCGTCTTCTCCATCTCCTTCCCCGCGTTCGCGAGCCTCGTCTTGATGGCCTCCTCCTTCTCCGTGCCTCGCCCGCGCAGACGTCGCTCGAGCTCCGCCATCGACGGCGGCGCGATGAACACGTACACCGCGTCGAGGTCGCTCTTCTTCACGAGCTCGGCGCCCTGGACGTCGATGTCGAGGACGCACACGCGGCCCGCGTTCGACACCGCGTCCACCGCCGCGAACGACGTCCCGTAGATGTTGTCGTGCACGCGCGCGTGCTCTAAGAACTTCCCCTCAGCGATGTCCTTCTCCATCGCGGCTTTTTCGACGAAGTTGTAGTGCACGCCGTCCACCTCTCCCGGCCGCGGTTTCCGCGTCGTGTGCGAGACGCTGATGAGGGTCGAGGGTCCATACGAAGCGACGTCGGGGTGGAGTTCATGGGCGTCAGCTGGATTTGAAAGGTGTCGAGGTCGAGCGTTGAAAGCGAGGGATGGGCGGAGAGAAACACCGGCAAAAGTCCTTAAGGAACGGCGTTCACCACGCGAACGGGGTCGTATGGGGACCGGTGTCAGATAGAACGCGCCTGAAGCCGAAGCGCTCGGGGAAATCTTCCATGAGCTTGTCGATGAGCGTGCCCTTCCCCACGCCGCTCGGGCCGCATATCACGAGCGGTCGCAGCTTCTCGTACTCGCGAGGGGCCTTATCGATAGGCATGCCCCAGCGGTTCTTCCCGGGGGGATACAGCGACTTGCGCGGCTTCTTCTTCGTCGCGGCGTCGTCGTCGCTCGGCATGATGACGACGACGTTCGGACCGCTCACGCCGCGTCGTCGCTCGCGTTCGGCGCCGGTTTCTGAGGCTGCGGGTCGATCCCGAGGCGTTCCTCCTTGGTCGCGCCGTCCGGGTTGAACTGGAAGCTGTTCGCGACGAGGGTTTCCGTCGTCCCGCGCGCGAGGTCGGCCTGGAGTTTCCGGATGTGTGCTTTCCGGGCTTCTTCGTACTGCGAGAGCGAGCGCGCGAGAGGGAGGGAGAGAGGGAGGGAGGGCGGATCAGGGTTCGCGCTCGGGCGAGATCCGACGATCGAACGAACGAACGAACGAACGAACGATCGATCGTCGCGCGGACGGGACGATGCCGCGGAGGGAGGGAGGGTTCCGCGACCGACGGCGACGACGACGCGGCGTACCTCCTGCTTGTCCTCGGGCTTGAGCTCGATTCGCGTCGGCGGGCGTCTGAGCATGTCGTTTATGGCGCTTCGACGACCGCGCGCCTCTTTTCGCTTTCGCCCTTCGACGAGCTTCGACGAGGCCGGGCCGGGCCAGGCTGCTCTCGGCACACTTTCAAAATCGGGAGGGGTGCCTACGCGAGATCGGCGCGCACGGCGAGCGAGCGCCGGCCGCCGGCGACGCCACCCACCCCACCCTCCGCGCGCGATGGACGACGGCGATGATGGAGACGCTGCGATCGCGAGGCTTATGATGGAGGAGGAGTACGCCGCCGCGGACGCCGCGGGCCTGGACTACTCGCCGTCCATGTTCAGCAGGCGAAGGCGTCGCGGGGACGACAGCGAGAGCGACGAGTACTCCCCGCGGCGCGGCGTGAAGCGCGCGGCGAAGCCCAAGCCGAAGCCGCCGCCGAAGCCGCCGCCGAAGCCGAAGCCGAAGAAGGAGCGACCGCCCGCGAAGGCGCCGAGCGGCGGCGCGAGCGGCGTGACGTTGGCGCACCTCATCGACGCGAATCTCATCGCCCCCGGGGTGGACGTCGTGAGCACGCTCTACAACGGCGTCACGGAGCTCGCGACGCTGCGCGACGACGGCGCGATCGCGTGGGACGGCCGCGAGTTCCACTCCGTCTCCGCCTTCTCGCTCGCGGTGAAGCGACGGACGAACCCGGACCGCAAGGCGGACGACGGGTGGAAGTGCGTCAAATGCGACGGCGTCGCGCTCGACGCGGTGAAGCGGCGATACGAGGCGACCGTCGCGGCGGGGGGTGCCGAGGGTGCCGAGGACGCCGCCGGCGACGGCGCGATCGTTAAGCCCGGCGGCGCCGTGGAGCTGGCGATGCGGAAGGCGCGGGACGCGAAGGACGCGGCGGCGAGGGAGAGGGAGGCGTCGAAGCCGCCGCCGCCGCCGCCGAAACCCAAGCCGGCGAAGGTTTCGAAACCCAAGCCTCCGAAGGTTTCGAAACCGCCGCGGGACCCTAAAGCGCCGCCGCCGCCGCCGCCGCCGCCGCCGCCGCGTCCGCAGCGCGCGCGCCGCGCGGCGTCCTCGCGCGGCCCGCTCCCCGGCGCTCACGGCCCGAACGGGGACCTGCAGATGGTCGAGTGCGAGAAACACCCGCGCGGGACGCAGCCGTGGACGCAGACGTTGTCGCCCGCGGCGGCGACGTTGATGGACTTCCACGCGCACCTGTGCGGCGACGAGGTAGGAGGAGTCGCGTCGCACTGGTCCCCATACGACCGCGTTCGCGTGGTGAACGCCGATCCTTAAGGACTTTTGTCGTCGTCTCTCTCCTCCCACCCCTTCCTTTCAATCCCCGCCCGCGACGCCTTTCAACTCCACCCCGCCTTTCAACTCCACTCCACCTCCAGATCATCGGGTTCTTGGGCGGGACCTTCGACGCGGACGCGAAGACGCTGAAGATCACGCGCGCGCTCCCGGCGCGACGGTTGACGCTGAAAGACGTCGACGGCGCCGACGCCGCCGTGGAAGTGGAGCTCGACCCGGAGAGCGTTCCGGACATCGTCGACGCGCTCGACGAGGACGGGTTACGCGTCGTCGGGTGGTACCACTCGCACCCGGTGTTCTCGACGCACCCGTCGCTCCGGGACATCGAGAACCAGGCGAACTATCAGTTTCTGTTCAAAGACGGACCGGGACCGGGACCGGGACCGGGACCGGGACCGGGACCGGGCGGGGGCGACGGGAAGGGCGGCGGGTCCGGGTCCCCGCCGCCGTTCGTAGGGTGCATCGTCGGTCCGTACGACCAAAAGAACGTCTCCGAGAGCAGCGACATACGGTGGTTCCACGTCGTGGACGACGACGGCGGGGAGACGCGCGGCGGCGTCGGCGGCGCGGCCTCCGCGGCCGCGAGAGCCGCGACGGGCGAGGCCGCGGGAAGGCCGTTCGAGCTCGAGTGCGCCGCCTCGGAGGACGCCGCGCTCCCGCCGAACGTACTTCTCGACCTTCGGAAGCTCGCGGACGCGTTCGGGGACGGCGACGGCGAGCGCGGGGACGGCGACGGCGCGGGCGCGGAGCGCGCGGACAGGGTCGACCTCACGTCGCACTGGAGAGACGGCGTGAGTAAGCTCGCGAAACTGCGCGCGAGTTTATCCTCGCGGCTGCCGCGGGCGTGGGGGGAGGACATGCGTATGAACTACGTCGGCGGCGTGCTGCAATACCTGGAGCACAAGTGGGGGATAGCCTCGACGACTTGACGGATGCACCCACACGCATGATGTCTACAGTAGTCTAACTAATCACAACGTTGAGCACGGTAACGCATCTCTTCTTGGGTCAGTTTCTCAGTCGTCCAACACGCGATACCTCGCGCGTCCTTGCGTCGCGTCGCGCAGAGCCTCTCCTAATCGTTTCGCGCGTCTTCTCTCGACGGTCACCTGCACGTGGACGCCGCCGTCGTCGCAAAATTCCTCGTCCTCCTTCACCGCGCCGTGCGCTTCCATGCTGCTGTATATTCCCCCCAAGTCATCAAACGCCGGCGAGTCGATGAGCGCGTCGACGACGGGGTACGTCACCTTCGACGGCGCACCTTCCAACGCTTTCGCAGCCGCGCCTCCGTACGCTCGCACCAATCCTCCCGCGCCGAGTTGGGTCCCGCCGTAATACCGCGTCACGAGCACGGCGACGTTGTCGAAGCCGCTGCCCTCGATCGCGCTCAGCATCGGCAACCCCGCGGTCCCTCCCGGCTCGCCGTCGTCGCTGCTCCGCGTGCTCTGACCGATCTTGTACGCGAAGCAGTTGTGCGACGCCTTCGGGTCGCCGTTGGATTCCACGAACGCCATCGCTCGCGACGGCGAGTCCACCGGCGCCGCGATGGCGACGAACTTGGACTTCTTCACCTCCGTCTCCGCGACGACGCGCTCGAGGAGCCGAAGCGTCGCGCCGTCGCCCGCGGCGTCGTCGTTCGAGTCGTCGTCGTCGCGCTTGGTTTGTCTCTTCGCGAACGCTCGGGTGCGCGGGCGGGCGCCCGTCGCGCCGACGCGCCGCGCGGGCGTCTGCCATCGGACGACGGCGCGCGGGGTCATCGCGCGCGTCGTCGCCGCCGCCGCGCATCGCGCGGCGATCGTCATCATGCGCGCTTCCGCCGTCGAGCGCGCTGTCTCGGCGCCGCCGTCTCTGCGCCACCAGTTTTCGCGTCCCGCCAGCGCAGCGCCACTAGGCGACCACATCTCTTTATCCGTCCGAGAAGAGCACTCCTACCCGCGCGGGGCGGCCCAGAGCAGAGCGTCATGCGTCTCTCGGCGTCGCCGTCCCCCGCGGCGTCCCTCGCGCGCGAACGACGCCGCAGCGGCGCGCGCGCGTCGTCCAGCGCCGCCGCGAGGAGATCGCCGTCGGCGAGCCGCGCGAACTGGAAGGCACCCCGAGGCGCGACGACGACGACGACGACGACGACGACGACGACGCGCGCGATGAACCGCGGGCTCGCGACGCCGACGGGAGGCTTCCTCGCGCTCGGCGCGCGCGGCGAGGACGACGACGACGAGATGAGCGAGGGCGTCAGAGCGCGGCTGCGCGCGGAGGCCGCGCTCACGGCCGCGGACGCGTTCGAGGAGGTGTGGCGAAGCAACGCGTCGATCCGCGCGAAGATCTCCGGCGACCTCGACCCCGCGGCGGCCGCGGCGGCGGCGCGCCCGCGCCGCCTGCGCCCCGGTCAGAAGCCGACGCAGAGCGACGAGGCGCGCTTAGAGAAGGCGCGCGCGGACGCCAAGGCGCGCGCGCACCCGAGCGCGGCGCTGTTCGAGGACGAGGACTTCCGAAGGAGCAAGGTTGCAAATCTCTACCGCGTGCTCGCGCCCGCGCTGCAGCCGCGATCCATCGAGACCGCGAGCGACGCGTGCTTCGTCGTCGGCGCCACCATCGCGGCGACGATCCCGACCGCGCTGTGCGACGTCACGCCGACGGACGCGGCGAGGACGCTCGTGCACCTCCGGAAGATACACGGCGACCGCGCGGACCTCGTGGAGCTCATCGCGGCGAACCCTTCGACGCTGCTGACGCAGCCGCCGCCGCGCGTCGCCGCCGCAAACGCCGCCGCCGCGCCCTCCTCGAGGGCGAAGCTCGCGGCCGCGGGCGCGGCCGCCGCGGACGCGGTCGTCTCTCGCGTCGAGGCGAAGGTGATCCGCGACGTCGCCGCCTCGGACGACGAGAACGAGGCGCGGACAGTCACGGACGGTCGCGAGGACGGCAAGTGGCGCGTCGGCGGCACGCTCAAGGTTGGTTCGAGCTCATCACCCTCTCTTCTCAACTCTTCTCTCCCCTCTTTCTTTCTTCCGTCGAGCTCTTCTTCGCTTGACCCGTCTCATCCGACTGTTCCGTCAGTAACACGCACTTTACGATGAATCTCTGTCTATCAGTTCGTGACTGTTATATTTTTGTTTGAACGACCCACGCTCAAGGGGACGTCGAGTCGAGCGGAGGATCTCAAAGTTCGGTTCTGGAACCTCTGGGGCGGGTCGTCCGCGTGTCGCGCGGTCGTCACCGCGAGCGCGCGAGGGAGCGTGTACCGCGACCCGACGCGGATGGAGGCGATCGTGCTGTCGCTGGATCGGTACATGCCGTTCATCGACGCGCCGATGCTGCTGCATCGGGAGCCGGCGTTGTTCGAGCTCGCCGCGGAAGCCGTCGTGCGCCGCGCCGTCGCCGTGCGCGCCGTCTTGCGCGGCGGCGACGTCGGGCGGGTGTTGGGATTAGCCCCGAGTTTGTTGCTCGCGGACGAGGATGACGTGCGCGCGGCGGTGGAGGCGATCGCGGAGGAGTGCGAGACGAGCGGAGGAGGAGGAGGAGGGCGAAAGGGGAGGAGGAAGGTCCGGGAGAAGGACGTGTTCGACGCGGCGTTTCGCGCGATTCAAGGGGGCGGCGCGGAGGCGTTCTTGGCGCGCGGACGCGCGAGACGGCGCGGCGGCGGCGTCGTGTTGATGACCGAGAAGGGAGGGAGCGTGCACGTGCGCTGAGTGACGACGCGTTCGTTATCTTCTGTCATGATACGTAGATCCATCGAAAGTACTTCGTCGCGAGTACTTGTACTGTACGACTACCGCGCGAGCGCGGCGGCTCTGCCCGGCGGCTCACCGCTTCGTCCGCGTCTTCTTCTTCGCCGCGTCGCCGCCGCCAGCGCCGCCGGCGGCCGCGGCTCGCTTCTTCCCCGCGTTCTTCTCCCCTTTCTTCTCCGCACCCTTCCCGCTACTGCTCCCCCCCCCTCCGCCGCCGCCGCCTCCGGACGCGTTCGCGCCGGAAGCCATCCCCGACGTGATGTTCCTCTTCGCG
>Ga0181554_1001124_pt1 | contig 25820 bp, 21 predicted proteins | sample 011ome_16_FD_145602 | JGI IMG/M metagenome (GOLD analysis project Ga0181554, IMG submission 145602) | Coastal salt marsh microbial communities from the Groves Creek Marsh, Skidaway Island, Georgia - 011503CT metaG (spades assembly) | ecosystem: Environmental > Aquatic > Marine > Intertidal zone... | reverse complement strand
GACGATGCCCATGACCTGATGTCTCTGCCGGGTCAGCTGCATGTGGATCCGCTGGAGAAAAAGTGGATTTATGTGGCGCTGAGTCTGATCGGCGTTTTCGTCGCGGCTATCCTTTATACCGCGTTCGCCAAGCACGTACATCCACCGGGCGAAATGGAAGTCATCGACTCTGCCCGGCTTCACCTCAGCGATGAATTTGCCGAGGACAAGCTAGGTGTCGTTACCCAAGCGGATGGCACGGTCAAGGTCACTCTGGTGGCGGCCCGTTATGGGTTTTACCCACGCGAAATCCGCATACCTGCCGGTCAGCCGATCACCTTCCGCATCGCTAGCGCTGATGTGTTGCACGGCATTCATGTGCCGATGACCAATATGGGAACCATGGTTGTTCCCGGCTATATCTCGACCGTGACCACGACGTTCCCCAAGCCTGGTGAATATCCGATGCTGTGCAACGAATATTGCGGCATGGGTCATGACCATATGTGGAGCAAGGTGACGGTGGTATCCCGTGAAAGCTGGAAAGCCGGCAACACACAAACCCAAGGGAGATAATGGTGATGGCAGACAAAGATTTTCGCGTGTTCGTGCTCAGCCATTTCTGGCTGGCTTTCGGCGCTTTCGGCCTGGCCTGCGTCATGGGGTTTTATCAGGTCCTGGAGCGCAGCGGCTTCATCGAAGCCATCCAGTCGCCGCAAGTCTACTTCGCCTCGGTCAGTACCCACGGCGTATTGATGGGCTTTGTACTGACCACCTTCTTCATCATGGGCTTCGGCTATCTGGTAGCGACCACCAGCCTGAAGATGCCGATCTGGAATCCCCGGCTGGCCTGGGCTGGATTCGGAATTTCGGTGTTCGGGACCCTCATGGCCGCAATCCCCCTGCTGCTGGGCAAGGCGTCGGTCCTTTACACCTTCTACCCGCCGGTTCAGGCCAGCGTGTTTTTCTATCTGGGCGCGACCCTGCTGGTCGTCGGCTCCTGGTTTTGGGCCGCCATCATGGTGGTCATGTTCGTGCAATGGAAAAAGGCGCATCCCGGTGAGACGGTGCCCCTGCCGATGTTCGCCAATACCGCCAATGCCATGCTCTGGCTGTGGACCAGCGCCGGCGTTGCACTGGAAGTCGTGTTTCAGCTGATTCCGTGGGCCCTGGGCTGGATCGACACCGTCGATGTCGGTCTGGCGCGGACACTGTTTTCCTGGACCCTGCACCCCATCGTCTATTTCTGGCTGATTCCAGCCTATATCGCGCTTTATTGTCTGGTGCCGGAGGCGGCAGGCGGCAGACTGTTCAGTCATGACCTGGCCCGGATCGCCTTCATTCTGTTATTGGTATTCGGCCTACCCATTGGCTTCCATCATCTCTACATGGACCCCGAACAGGGTAAGGGCTTCAAGATGATCCACGGCATCGGCACCTTCCTGGTGGCCCTGCCGACGCTGATGACCGGCTTCACCGTCATCGCCTCGCTGGAAAAGGCCGGTCGTGATGCCGGCGGTAAGGGGCTGTTTGGCTGGGTCGGCGCTCTGCGCTGGAGCAATCCGGTCGTGCTGTCCGCCATCCTTGCCTTCCTCATGCTCATTGCCGGCGGCTTTGGCGGCATCGTCAACGCCAGCTACGCCATGAATGCGATGGTGCATAACACTGCCTGGGTGCCCGGACATTTCCACCTCATCTTTGGCGGTACCACCGTCATCATGTATTTTGCCGTCGCCTATGCTGTCTGGCCGCGCTTGACCGGCAAGGCGCTGATCTCGGGTGCGCTGCCTCTGGTGCAGCTGTGGAGCTGGTTCATCGGCATGATCATCCTCAGTACCCCGTGGCACATCCTCGGTTTGTTGGGTCAGCCCCGGCGCATTTCCAGCGTGGCCTACAACAGCCTGCTGACGCTGGCCTGGGATCCCTACGAACTGGCCATGATCATCGGCGGCGGGGTCCTGCTGGGCTCTGCTCTGCTCTTTTTGCACATCCTGGCGAAGTCGCAGAGACGCGGCGAGCCGGTGTCGGAACAGGTGGCTGAAATCCGCTATGCCGAAAGCGAACACCCCGTGGCCCGCATGCCGGCGCTACTCAATGGCTTTGGCTTCTGGAACGTGGTGATACTGGCTCTAATGCTGGCCAACTTCGGTTACCCGATACTCCAGTTCTTCCTGACAAAAACCTACGGCTCGACCGGATGGGGGTATTGATCATGAAATTCGACACACTGCTGGCGGGCGTCGCCTTGGCACTGACCTTCAACCTGGCGCTGGCGGAACCCTCATCCAGGCTGGCCTGGACCCCGGAGACTCTCGCCGAACTCAAGAAAGGTGATGCGAACAAGGGAAAGACCATCGCTGAATCCTGTGCTTCCTGTCATGCCAACGGCGGCCAATTTCCCTATCTCAATGGCCAGCTGGCGCCTTATCTCTACAAGCAGTTGTTCGATTACAAGGACGGCAGCCGAGCGAATCCCATCATGACCGGTCTGGTCACTGGCCTATCGCCCCAGGATATGGCCGACGTTGCCGTGTACTACAGCCAATTGGACATTCCCCCGCCCCCCAAGGAGGAAAAGGCTTCGGAAGCCGCCGAGGTGCTGGTCAAGGAGGGCGACAGTCGCCGCATTTTGCCCCCCTGCGCCGCCTGCCATGAGGCGAGTGGAACGGGGCAAAAGATCGACGTGCCGGCCATCGCCGGCCAAAACGCCGCCTATCTGGAGCAAACGCTGCTGGATTACAAGAGTGGCGCTCGCAAGAACGACCTCTATGGCCGTATGCGCGACATCACTCGGCAGTTGAGCGAAGACGAGATCAAGGAAGTGGCGCGTTATTACGCGGGACTGCGGCGCTAGTACACCGAAGAGATGCGCCCACCGCGCCCGTTGCAGGTGCGCGATGGGCGCATCGACGTGAACGCGTGTCAGTATATTCAGTAAAGCCTGGAATGGTCGCCAGCCAAGTGGGACTCAGGCTAAAAGGGCAATCAAGCCGCCAATCACCGCGCCGATATCAAGCAGTACGATCAACCCCGCCGAAATCGTCAGCACCAGCAGGAAGATGGGATTGGTCAGGCTCAGCGAGCCGCCGAGGATACCGAGCAGATCACGGCTGTCGATACCCATCGAGGCAATCTCGAAGGCAAGTCCACCGAGTTGCTTGAGATCCCGGACCTTACCAACTTTCTGTGCCACGGCGGGGTCGTTTTGCAGTCGCTGGACGACGTCACCCGCATAATTGCGAGCCTGTCCCAGCCAGGCGGTTAGCCGTTGCGGCAGGTTGCTGGCCTCCTCCAGCACGTACCAGCTCCAGCCCACCACTAGTCCGGGCAGCAGGAGCAGCACACCGAGCAGGACCGACCAGATCACCGACAAACCCCAGGCGCGGGTGGCAAGCCAGACCAAAAGCAGGGCCGATAGCAGACCCGTTAGCGCCAGGAAGCGGGCAATGCCCTTGAATCGATTGGCCAGATTCTGCACCAGGCGGGCAAAGCCCATGATGCGGGGCAGAAACTCAATCAGCTTCTGATTGGGGCCGTTGTCGGTCGTGGCCATGTGCGGTACCTGTTTGGGTCTATTGGAGTTTCTTTTTCAGTAGCTCGTTGAGCTGCGCCGGATTGGCCTTGCCGCCGGTGGCTTTCATGGCCTGGCCGACAAAGAAGCCGAACAGCTTGTCCTTGCCGGATTTGTAGCCAGCGACCTGATCCGGATTGGCGGCGATGATCTCGTCGATGATGGCTTCAATCGCGCCGGTATCGGTGATCTGCTTTAGCCCCTGCTTTTCGATGATGGCATCAGCCGTATCGCCGCTTTCCCATAGCGCCTCGAACACCTGCTTGGCGATCTTGCCGGAGATGGTGTCGTCGGCGATGCGCTGGACGAGTCCTGCCAGACGGTCGGGCTTGACCGGGCTGTGTTCGATCTCCAAACCGGCCTTGTTCAGCGCCGCGGCCAGATCGCCCATGACCCAGTTGGCGCAGAGCTTGGCGTCGCAGCCGGCGGCCTTGACGACTGCTTCGAAATAGGTCGCCAGCTCGCGGGTGGCTGTCAGCACTTCGGCATCATAATCGGTGAGTCCGTATTCGGATTTAAAACGGTCGCGCTTGGCATCGGGCAGTTCCGGCAGACCAGCGCGCACCGACTCGATGAATTCGGAGGTGATTTCCAGCGGCAACAGATCCGGATCGGGGAAGTAGCGGTAGTCGTTGGCTTCTTCCTTGCTCCGCATGGAGCGTGTTTCGTCCTTGACCGAGTCGTACAGGCGGGTTTCCTGGATGACCTGGCCGCCGCTTTCGAGAATCTCGATCTGCCGTTCGACTTCGTAGTTGATGGCTTTCTCGACGAAGCGGAAGGAGTTGAGGTTCTTGATTTCGGCGCGGGTACCGAACTTCTTCTGGCCTTTGGGGCGAATGGAGACGTTGGCATCGCAACGGAACGAGCCTTCCTGCATGTTGCCGTCGCAGATTTCCAGATAGCGCACCAGTGCGTGCAGCTTTTTCATGTATGCCACGGCCTCCTTGGCCGAGCGCATGTCGGGCTCGGAGACGATTTCCAGTAGCGGGGTGCCGGCACGGTTGAGGTCGATGCCGGAAAAGCCGTGGAAATCCTCATGCAAGGACTTGCCGGCATCTTCTTCGAGGTGTGCGCGGGTGATGCCAACGACCTTTTCCTCGCCATCAACGGAGATGGTGGTTTGTCCGGTGCTGACCACCGGCAGGTCGTACTGGCTGATCTGATAGCCCTTGGGAAGGTCGGGGTAGAAGTAGTTCTTGCGGGCGAACACCGAGCGCGGGCTGACAGTAGCACCGATGGCGAGGCCGAACTTCACGGCCATACGCACGGCTTCCTGATTCAGGACCGGCAGGACGCCGGGCAGCCCGAGGTCGATCGCGCAGGCCTGGGTATTGGGTTCAGCGCCATAGGCGGTCGCGGCGCCGGAAAAAATCTTGGACTTGGTAGCGAGCTGGGCATGTATTTCCAGCCCGATCACGGTTTCCCATTGCATGGTCTCAGCCTTCCAGAAGAATTGAGTTAAAGCGCCAAAGCGGTGAGTTAGCCGGTACGGTTTTCACAGCCCCGGCGAGCGGCGGTGCCATTCGGTCACCTGCTGGTAACGGTGGGCCACGTTCAGCAGGCGAGACTCGGAGAAATAATTGCCGATGATCTGCATGCCGACCGGCAAGCTGCCGGAAAAGCCGACCGGGATGGACATACCCGGCAGCCCGGCCAAGTTGACAGCGATGGTGTAGATATCCGACAGATACATGGCGATGGGATCGGCGCTCTTTTCGCCGAAGCGGAACGCTACGGAGGGTGAGGTTGGCCCCATGATCACATCCACCTCCTGGTAGGCCCGCTTGAAGTCCTCGCTGATCAGTCTCCGTATTTTCTGTGCCTTCAAGTAGTAGGCATCGTAATAGCCGGCAGACAGTGCATAGGTGCCGATGAGGATGCGGCGCTTAACTTCAGCGCCAAAGCCTTCGCCGCGCGAGCGCATGTAGAGATCCTTTAGATCCTTGGGCTCTGTGCAGCGATAGCCATAGCGGACACCATCCAGCCTTGCCAGGTTGGAAGAGCATTCCGCCGGGGCGACCACGTAATAGGCCGGACCGGACAGGTGCATGTTAGGCAGCGACACTTCCTTCACCGTTGCGCCCAGCTTGCGGTACTCGTCCACCGCGGCATGAATCAGTCGGGCAATTTCCGGGTCAAGACCCTCGCCAAAGAACTCCTTAGGCAGGCCGATACGCAGCCCTTCCAGACTTGTGCCGAGCGTTGCGGAATAATCCGGGACCGGCTGATCGACACTGGTGGAGTCGCGGGGGTCGAATCCAGCCATAGCCTGCAGCATCAATGCGCAATCCTCCGCCGTGCGGGCCATGGGCCCGGCTTGGTCCAGACTGGAGGCAAAGGCAATCATGCCCCAGCGCGATACCAGCCCATAGGTCGGCTTGAGTCCGGTGATGCCGCAGAACGACGCCGGCTGGCGGATTGAGCCACCGGTATCGGTGCCGGTGGCGCCGGGCACCAGCCGCGCGGCTACTGCCGACGCCGACCCACCGGAGGAACCACCGGGCACGGTGCCGGTGTCCCAGGGGTTTTTTACCGGGCCATAGAAGCTGGTTTCGTTGGAGGAGCCCATGGCGAACTCGTCCATGTTGAGCTTGCCCAGCATGACGGCGCCGGCCTGATTGAAGCGTTCGACAACGGTCGCGTCATAAGGCGAGATGAAGTTGTCGAGCATCTTTGAGCCACAACTGGAGCGGACGCCTTTGGTACAGAAGATGTCCTTCTGGGCAATCGGTATGCCGGTCAGTGGTCCCGCCTCGCCTTTGGCCAAGAGGTCGTCGGCGGCCCGGGCCGAGGCCAGGGCAATCTCCTCGGTGACGGTAATGAAGGTGTTCAGTTCAGGGTCCAGCTTCTTGACACGGGTCAGAAAAGCCTGGGTCAGCTCCTGACTGCTGAAATCCTTGTTTTTGAGGCCAAGCGACAACTCGGCGATGGTTTTTTCATGCATGGATGGAGTTCCGGGAAATACCGGCCAACAAGCCGGATCGGCGGGAATAAGCTCGGCTCAGGGGTGGCCGAATCTTTTGCGGAGCGGCCTCAGAGCCTTACTCGATAACCTTGGGAACAAGATAAAGGCCCGCCTCAACAGCCGGAGCCAGTTGCTGGAACAGGGCCCGCTGGTCCGTCTCCGTCACGGCATCCGGACGCAGTCGCTGAGCCTGATCGAGCGGGTGAGCCAAGGGTTCGACCGTGGCGGTATCGACGGCACTCATTTGCTCGATGAAATCGAGAATGCCTGAAAGATCATGGGCGTATGCATCCGTTTTGTCGCTATCGATGGCCAGACGCGCCAGCCAGGCAATGCGGTTGACCTCTTCGGAGGTGAGTGACATAGATTTAGCTCTCTCTAAAGGCATATAGGGACCCGAAGCGGGCCAATTATTCGGGAAAATCATGGGTTCCGTCAAAAGCTAGATTCCCCGATTTTGCCCATTGTTTATTGCCGATGACACGCAAGCCGCATGTGGCCTGAATTCGCGGTCCGACAAAGGATTGTTTCCCTTAAGCGCCTTGCCTCTGCAAGGAGTCGCTTGTTAAATTACTTTATTTTTTGACGGCGCAAAACTCATGGTTTTCAAGCAGCTTCGCGGATTCTACTCGACCGACTTGTCCATCGATCTGGGGACCGCGAACACCCTGATTTACTCGAGGGGCAAGGGAATCGTGCTTGATGAGCCGTCAGTGGTTGCCATCCGCGAAGATCGGGCTCGGGGCATCAAGAGCATAGCGGCTGTAGGTGCCGAAGCCAAATCCATGTTGGGCAGAACGCCCGGCAACATCACGGCCATTCGCCCGATGAAGGACGGTGTCATCGCCGACTTCACCATCACCGAAAAGATGCTCCAGTACTTTATTCATAAGGTACATGAGAACCGCATGTTCCGGCCCAGTCCCCGAGTGCTGATCTGCGTGCCCAGCGGCTCAACCCAGGTCGAGCGGCGCGCCATCAAGGAATCCGCCCTCGGTGCCGGTGCCCGCGAGGTCTACTTGATCGAGGAGCCGATGGCGGCAGCAGTGGGTGCCGGATTGCCGGTGGAAGAGGCACGCGGTTCGATGGTCCTCGATATCGGTGGCGGCACTTCCGAAGTGGGTATCGTCTCACTCAACGGTGTGGTCTATTCCGCCTCGGCCCGCATCGGCGGCGATCGCCTCGATGATGCGATCATGAGCTATGTCCGTCGCAACTATGGCACGCTGATTGGTGAAGCCACGGCGGAGCGCATCAAGCATGAGATCGGCTCGGCCTACCCCGGCAGCGAAATCAAGGAAATCGAAGTCAAGGGCCGCAATCTTTCGGAAGGCGTTCCGCGCAGTTTTATTTTGAGCAGCAATGAAATTCTCGAGGCCCTGCAGGAGCCTCTTCAGGGCATCGTCGATGCGGTCAAGACCGCGTTGGAACAAACCCCCCCCGAGCTCAGTTCGGATGTGGCCGAGCGTGGTATCTATGTCACCGGTGGTGGCGCCTTGCTCAAGGACATTGATCGGCTGATTTCAGAGGAAACCGGTCTGCCGGTCCATATCGCGGAGGATCCGCTGACCTGCGTGGCTCGCGGTGGTGGTCGAGTGCTCGAATTGCTCGACAGCAAGGGCCTCGCCCTGTTTTCGCTGGTTGAATGACGAAGCCGCTTTTCCACCCTTCGTCCCCGTTTCCGGATTCAACTTTGATCATCGCACATGCGAGCCCTGTCACATACCAAGCCTCAGTTTGCCAACGGTTCATCGCCTCATATGAAGCTGGCTCTCTGTCTGGTGGCTTCTCTCGTTCTTCTGGCCATTGATCATCGGGAAGCGGTGAGGATCCCGCGAGTCCCGTTTGCCGCAATCGTTGAACCCGTTCGCCAGGTGGTCCATGTTCCCGCCCGGTTTTTCCAGAAGGTCTCACAGCTTGGCAGCAGCCAGTCCGAACTGGCAGCGGAAAACCAACGGCTGAAGGAAGAGGCCCTGTTGCTCAAGGGCAAGCAGCTCCGGTTTGAGGCGCTTGAACAGGAAAATACCCGGCTGCGTGGATTGCTCGACAGTAGCTTCAAGGTCGGTGATCAGGTGCTGATTGCCGAACCGCTATCAATCAATATCGTGCCTTACGAGAATATTGTTGTGGTTAACAAGGGCAGCCGTTACGGCATACAGCCGGGTCAGGCGGTAGTCGATGGAAATGGCGTGGTCGGCCAGGTGCTCAGGGTCACCACGCACAACGCCGATGTGGTCATGATCACTGACCCCAGCCATGCGATCCCCGTTCAGATCAACCGTAACGGACTCCGGACCATCGCGGTCGGCACCGGGGAGACCAATATTCTTAAACTGCCCTATCTGGCCGGCAGTGCCGATGTGCAGCCCGGTGATTTGCTGGTGACATCCGGACTGGGCGGTGTTTTTCCTGCGGGGTATCCGGTTGCCAGGATCGTTTCGCAGCCTTCTGAAAATCAGGGTTCCGCCAAATTGGCAGCCATTCCCGTGGCTCAGCTGGATCGCAATCGTGAACTGCTGGTGGTGCGAAGCGATTCGACCCCGTTGCCCCGTATTCCGGATAAAACTGCCCCGCACCCGGCCAACACACTGACCGATGCCGCCCGCTAAGCCGCAGGGGGCGGCTACGGCGGTAGTGATACTCAGCTTCATCCTGGCCATGATCCTGAGGATCCTGCCGCTCCCTCCGGATTGGTTCGCTCTCAACCCCGACTGGCTGGCGCTATTGCTGATCTACTGGACATTGCTGGCGCCGGAACGAGTTGGCATCGTGACAGCCTGGTTGGTGGGCTTTCTTGCCGATGTCTTGACCGGGCGCCTGTTCGGGCAGCATGCCCTCGCCTATGCGGTCATTGCTTATATGAACCTGCAATTGCGTCAGAAGCTGGTGGGGCTTCCCATGCTGGTGCAGTGTGTCTGGGTATTGGGTCTTCTGCTATTGGCGCAATTACTGATTCTGTGGACTCAGCGCATAGAAATGACCGAGTCGATGCGGGTGATTTACTGGCTACCTTCCCTTACCGGGGCGCTCATCTGGCCATTGGTGTTGGGCCTGATGCATAGGCTTGGACATTTGGATGTCATGCGGGGCTCATGAGCGAGAATTTCAGCGTTCAGGACGGGTTCCGGGAAAACCGGCTATTTCTGAATCGCATCGTGGTCAGTGTGCTGGCGATGATGTTGGGAGTCGCAGCCCTGGTGTTTCGGCTGGTTTACCTTCAGGTCACAGGACACGAGCAATACTCCAGCCTGTCCCGCGAGAACCAGATCAAGATTGCGCCGATTCCGCCGAATCGTGGCTTGATTTTCGATCGAAATGGCGAGGTGCTGGCCGATAATTTTGTTACCTACAGTCTTGAGGTGACTCCCGAACTGGTCAAGGACCTTCCCGGCCTGCTCCGCGAGCTGCAAAAGGTGATGAACCTGACGGAAACAGATCTGGAGCAGTTTCAGGCGCTCAAGGCCAAACGCAAAGGGTTCGAGAGTGTGCCGATTCGCCTGGGCCTGACCGAAGAAGAGGTTGCCCGGCTGGCGATCAGGCTGCCCTGGTTAACGGGTGCTGAAATTCGCACCCGCATGATGCGAAGTTATCCTTACGGCGAGCTGACGGCCCATGTGGTCGGCTACATTGCCCGCATCAACGAAAAGGAGCTCGCCAGCCTGGATCCCGCGCAATATCGCGGTACCTTCTTCATCGGCAAGAATGGTCTGGAAAAAAGCTACGAATCATTACTTCATGGCAAAACCGGCCACGAGGAATACGAAGCCAACGTCAAGGGTCGAGTCATTCGAGCATTAGGGACAACAGAGGCGATCAACGGCGCCAATCTGAATTTGTCCCTGGATATTGGCCTGCAGAAAACGGCCATGGATGCGCTCGGGCGTTACCATGGCGCGGTGGTGGCCATCGACCCGAGGAATGGCGAGGTCCTCGCCCTGGCAAGCAAGCCCAGTTATGACCCCAACCCGTTCATCCAGGGTATCAGTACAAAAAACTATGCAGCGCTGCAGAGCGATGAAGCCCGTCCTCTTTACGATCGGGCGACCCGCGGCGCCTATCCGCCGGGCTCTACCGTAAAACCCTTTGAGGCGCTGGCGGGGCTGGAACTCCTGAATTTGTCACCGGCGAGCCGTATTGCCTGCCCCGGTTATTTCCGACTCCCTGGCTCCACGCACAAATACCGCGACTGGGCGCATTCCGGTCATGGTGCAACCGACATGCGTCTGGCCATTGTCCAGTCCTGCGACGTTTACTTCTATAGTCTGGCAACCCGTCTCGGCATTCAGCGTCTGCACGATTTCATGAACGGCCGCTTTGGCCTGGGTGAAGTGACCGGACTCGATCTGGCGGGTGAGAAAGCCGGGCTTTATCCCTCGGAAGAGTGGAAGCGCAGAGTCCGCAAGGCGGACTGGATTGCCGGCGACACGGTCATTGCCGGAATCGGTCAGGGTTTCGTGACCACCACGCCCTTGCAGATGGCCCGGGCCACGGCGGTGCTGGCCAACAAGGGGCTGAATGTTGAACCGCGACTGGTCAGCGGGATCAAGGCGGGTTGGGACTACGAAAACCCGTTTCCGCGACGCCAGGAGACCGGCAGCCCCATCGCGCCCAATCATTGGAATACGGTCGTCAACGCCATGGTCGATGTGGTCCAGCGAGGGACAGCGAGACGAATTTCAGGCGGGCTGGGTTATCACATGGCCGGTAAAACCGGGACGGCCCAGGTTTTTACCGTGGCGCAGGGAAAAAGCTATAAGAGTATGCGCATTACCAAGTCCATGCGCGACCATGCCTGGTTCATCGCCTTTGCGCCCGCCGAGGCACCGCGGATTGCCGTGGCGGTGATCGCAGAAAATGCAGGTCACGGCGGTACAGTATCGGCTCCGATCGCTCGCAAGGTCATTGACCATTGGTTGCATCCTGATTCCGTCAAGCCATGAAAATCGATCCGTTGCTGACAAAGATTCGTCTGGGCTCCATGAGTCCCAAAAACAGCTTTATCAGCCGGTTGCCGCTGGACTTGCCCCTTCTTGCAGGTTTGCTGTTGCTGTCCGGCATTGCCATGGTGGTGCTTTATTCCGCATCAGGGCAGGACATCAATGTACTGCTTCGGCAGGGTGCGAGGCTGCTGCTGGCTATGGGGATCATGCTGGGCGTTGCCTATATTCATCCCCGCCATCTCTACAATGCCAGCCCCATTCTCTATCTCGTCGGAGCGGTCATGCTGCTGCTGGTTTTGCTGGTCGGAAAAATCAGCATGGGCGCCCAGCGCTGGCTGGATCTGGGCATCGTTCGGTTTCAGCCCTCCGAGCTGACCAAACTGTCCACCCCCATGATGCTGGCATGGTTTCTCTCGCAAGCGGCCCCACCACCTAATTTGAGACAATTTCTTATTGCTGGGCTGTTGATTCTGGTGCCGGCTCTGCTCATTGCCAAACAGCCGGACCTTGGTACGGCCATTCTGGTCGGCAGTTCAGGCGCGGCCGTGATTTTTCTGTCCGGACTCTCCTGGAAATATCTGGTGACCCTAGCCCTATTGGGCGCGAGCTCCCTGCCGGTGCTCTGGCACTTTCTCCATGGTTACCAGCGCGATCGCATATTGACTCTGCTCAATCCCGAGGCGGATCCGCTGGGGCGGGGTTATCACATCATTCAGTCCAAAATTGCCATCGGATCGGGTGGCGTTGGCGGCAAGGGCTGGCTAAATGGCACTCAGGCGCATCTGGAATTCCTGCCGGAAAGTTCGACCGACTTCATTTTTGCGGTCCTGGCTGAAGAATTTGGCTTGATCGGCTGCCTTGTGCTGCTGGCTGCCTACTTCATTATCCTTGCCCGGTGCCTCTACATCGTTGTCCAGGCCAAGGATCGCTACAGCCGTTATCTGGCCGGCGCGCTGACCCTGACCTTTTTTGTCTACATCTTTGTCAACATCGGCATGGTGATCGGCATCTTGCCGGTGGTTGGTGTGCCTCTGCCGCTGGTGAGCTACGGTGGCACTGCGACCGTCACCCTGCTTGCCGGTTTCGGACTTATGATGTCGGTTCACGCTCATCAGAACCGCAAGTAAGGCGCCAAGGATTCTCGGAGACGGCCTTTCCCGGTATCCTTTTCTTCTGATTTTCCCTTTGTCGGCTGTCATTCCCATGAAAAACAACATTATCGCCGCGCTATTCAGTGGCGCCTGTCTGGCGCTTTCCGGCTGTTCCACCCAAACTTCCTCGACGGCTAACGTCCCGGCGCCGGTTGAGCATAAACCTGCCAGACCGGTTGAGGTCGCCAAGCCGGTCAGTGATGAACCCAAAGTCATCCTGCCGCCTTCGCCCGGCATCTCCCAGCGGCCCGCCGTTCGCGAATTCATCGCCGAAATGAGCCGCAAGCATGGTTTCAGCACGACTGAGTTGACCCGCGCTTTTGACGAGGCCGGCACCGTACCCGCCATCCTCGACGCAATGGCCAAACCCTATGAGGCCAAGCCCTGGCATGCCTACCGCAAGCTGTTCCTCACCGAAAAGCGCATCAACGGCGGGCGCGACTTCATGGCTACCAATGCGGCGGCGCTGGCGCAGGCCAAATCCCGTTATGGCGTGGCACCTGAAATGGTCACTGCCATCATCGGGATCGAGAGCGCCTACGGATTCAAGCCTGGTAAATACCGCGTGATCGATTCGCTATCGACGTTGGCCTTCGACTACCCCCGGCGGGCCAGCTTCTTCCGTAGTGAGCTGGAGCAGTTTTTGCTGCTGTGCCGCGAGGAAGGTATGGACTATCTGCAACCACTTGGCTCCTATGCCGGCGCCATGGGTATGCCGCAGTTTATGCCCAGTAGTTACCGCAAGCTGGCGGCCGATGGCGACGGTGACGGCAAGCGCGATATCTGGGGCAATCCGGCGGATGCCATCGCCAGTGTCGCCAATTACTTCGCCAAGAATGGCTGGCACAGCGGCGAGCCGATCGCGGTCCCTGCCCGGGTCAGTGGTGATGGCTATCGCGAGATTGTCAGTACCAAGAATCCCAAGGCCACCCAGACAATGGGCCAGCTGGCGAACCTGGGTGTGACGCCGACCGAATCGGTGTCCGGAGGACAAAAAGCCGGCCTGGTTCAACTCGCCGGTGAAATGGGCCCCGAGTATTGGGTAACCTTCCATAACTTCTCGACGATCATGCGGTACAACCATAGTCCGCTGTACGCCATGGCGGCCACCGAGCTGGTGCGCGAGTGGACCGGTGCGGGTAGTCGCTGACTCTGGGCAGTCGATTTTAAGCCGTCGTGGGCCTGGTCATGGAGAGCAGAAGATCAGGTTTTCCCGGCAAGATTTCACAAAACTGAATGCGGTGGCATTTGCTGGCCACATCGACTTGCAGGCGATGCTACGGCCGCTTAAGTTGTCAATTTTGGGCTTGAATCACGAATGTTGATCTCTTTCCAACCTCGCTTGTCGTTTGTGTGTAACGGCTTTACCGTCCTGGTGATGATGCTGTTCGCCGGCTGTGCTAGCCAACCCACTGCCCCGCCCAGCCCCGCCCGCCAGCCCATAAACATGGCAGTGGTGCGCGATGCGCTCAGCATGAAGGGCATTCCTTACCGCTGGGGCGAAGAAACCCCGCAACGGGGCTTCGATTGCAGCGGACTGGTGCAGTATGTATACGGCCGACACGGTATCAGCCTCCCGCGCACGGCCTATCAAATGGCCATGGCGCTGCCCGAACTCGATGACAATCAGCGCCAACCGGGCGATCTCGTGTTCTTCAACACCACCGGCAAGCCCTATTCGCACGTCGGCATCTACATTGGCAATGACCATATGGTTCATGCCAGCAGTTCCAAGGGCAAGGTTGTCGTCGGCCCGCTCGATACCCCCTACTGGAACAAGCACTACCTGGGCATGCGCCGGCCGGGTTTGGTTACGCAAGCTGCGGTCAGCACCGGCCGCTGGGTTCGCTGAAGCGTCCTTTGGGCGACGCCGGCCCGTTTGGTAATGTCCGTCTGCTTTAATTACTCCGAGGGGAAGCCGACATGAAAGCCATGCTGATGACCGAGATCGGTCCTGTCGACACTCTGCAATTGCGGGACGTACCCGAGCCGCTGATCACTGAATCGACTCAGATTAAAGTTCGTCTCCGTGCCGCCGGTGTCAATCCAATCGACACCAAGATTCGCCGCAACGGTTTGCTAGGCCCCGGAGCGCTACCGGCCATCCTCGGCTGCGATGGTGCCGGCGAAGTGATCGAGGTCGGCACAGCAGTGGATCGCTTCCAGGTCGGTGACCGCGTCTGGTTCTGCCATGGCGGCCTCGGCGGCGATCCGGGCAACTATGCTGAATTCACCGTGCTCGACCAGCGCTGGGTCGCGCCCATGCCGCGCACACTGGATTTTGTCGAGGCGGCGGCTGGCCCGCTGGTGCTGATCACCGCCTGGGGCATGCTTTACGACCGGGGCCGGCTGCAAACCGGGCAGACAGTGCTGATCCATGCCGGCGCCGGCGGAGTTGGCCATGTCGCCCTGCAACTGGCCAAATTGCGCGGCGCCCGTGTGCTGACCACGGTCGGATCAACTGAGAACGCCCGGCTGGCCCGCGGTTGGGGTGCGGATGAGGTGATCAACCACCGGGAGCAGGATTTCGTCGCCGAGGTTAACCGGCTCACTGATGGGCAGGGCGCCGACCTGGTCGCCGAAATGGTCGGGCCAGAAGTTTTCGCTCGCAGCATTGGCTGCACCGCTCACTTCGGCGACCTTGTCACCCTGCTCGATCCTGGACCCATCCCGCTGGCCGAGGCCCGACTCCGTAACCTTCGGATCGGCTTCGAACTGATGCTGACGCCGCAACTGCGCGGACTGGCAGCAGCACGAACGCATCAGGTCGATATCCTTCGGCAATGCGGCGAACTTATCGACAGCGGCCAGTTAAGCCTGCATGTCAGCCGGATTTTTCCGCTGGAACAAGCCGCCGAGGCACACCGTCAGTTGGAGGCGGGACACACAGTGGGTAAGTGCGCACTCAGCATCGATTGATGGCGTGTCCCGATGCTCCGGCGTGAGAGCGAGACGCTTGATACGAGCTTTTTCGTTTCAACGGGTTTGATTCGTTGCCGACAAGCGCTTACCCTCTGAACTCCCCCCGAACGGTTTTCGGGCCTTACCATAGCAAGCATCGGAGAAAAATTATGAAAAAAGTTATGCTGATTCTGATAGAGGCTCTGTCGAAGGTGGGCCTCGACAAGCTGGAGCGCGCTCTGGCCTTTGGCGGCGGTCTTGTTCTGATATTGGCCTTTGCCAGCGGGGCCTTCTCGCTCGACCACAACTGGTTCAGCTTCCTGTTCCGCTGGCTGCATGTGATCGCGGGTGTCATGTGGATTGGCCTGTTATGGTACTTCAACTTCGTGCAGATTCCGTCCATGCCAAAGATTCCCGATGAGCAAAAACCGGCCATCGGCAAGGTCATCGCGCCCGCCGCACTGTTCTGGTTCCGCTGGGCGGCGCTGGCGACTTTGGTGACGGGTCTGATTGTCATCAGCATGAAGGGTTTCGGCGCACTGGGTGACGCCCTGGCACTGGGTTATCTGAAAGGGGGCTATTTCACCTACATTGGCATCGGCATGTGGCTCGGTATCATCATGGCTTTCAATGTCTGGCACATCATCTGGCCGAATCAGAAGATTGCTTTGGGCATTGTCGATGCCACGGCTGATGAAAAGAAGGCCGCCGCCCGCATTGCCATGCTGACCAGCCGCTTCAACACGATGTTTTCCATCCCCATGCTCTATTTCATGGTGGCTGCTCAAAACGTTGCTTGACGATATTCCAGGCACAGCGACAAAAAACCCGGCGCATGCCGGGTTTTTTTATATTTGGGCGTTGGCGGGGGTTATCTGGCCAGTCCGCTGGCGGTACGCATGAGGGTCTCCTTGTCCATTGAGCCACTGAACTTCAATGGCAGCTTGCCGAGGGCGCCTAGCCAGTTGTTCCAGATGAGATTACCGGTAACCTGATAATCCAGCGCTGGCCTGGTCTGCAGGATGAGGAATTGCTGCACCGCATTCATGGTATTGGCGGTCACCTCGACATCCATTTCAGAAGTGCCCAACTTCTTCAGTACCAAAGGGCTGCGGCTGACCCCGGCCGCGACGGGTTGGCCATTGAGCGCCAGGGCGACATCCGCGCCGTCCAGATTCACATCCAGGTCGTTGGGGTTGTCCACCTTCAAACGCACCAGAAAGCTCGGGCTCAGCGGATTCAAATCCTTGATGTTGAGCCCGGCCAGCGAAACCTTGGGTTCCTTCAAATTCTTGTAATCGGCGGTGAGCAGCGAACAGCCGGTTTGTGTCATTAACAGCGCTGACAGCCACCATGCGGCAACCCGAGTGGAAAAGACCTTCATTGTTATGATCCCTTTAGTGACAAAAAGAAGGCTCGATTGTAACAGTCAGGAACAGCCGGTCTGCCCCGGTCAAACCCCGAGATCAAGGTGGATTGCCACGCGTTTGTCGGCAGTTTCCTGCGCGGCTTCAGCCGGGCCCAGCACCACTCGCTGTTTGTCGAAGCGCTGGCGCTCCAGCAGTTCACTCATGACGGCCTTGCCGCGTTGTTCCGCCAGAGTCTGGAGTTGGCCGGCGGGCAACTCTGTTTTTTCCTCCAGCGATGCCAGCAATTGCTCGTAGAAATCGGGCGTCTGGCTAGGGCGACCCAACATGCCCGACATGGCGCCCATGCGTTCCGGCGGCCGGCCCTTATCTCGGGTATAGGCTGCCGCGATGTCGTCAGCCGCGCCCGATTCCGCGGCCAGTTTTTCCAACGCACGCTGACTGGCTGCATCTCCTATGTTCACCGGGTCCGGGACCTCACCGGGTTTGAGCGCGATATCCAGCTGATCCGCCACTAACCGTCGCACAGCCAACGCTTTCAGTGCGGCTGCATCGGCTTTTGCATCGATGCCGCCGTGAATGGTGAGTTTGAGCTGGCCCTTGCCGGCGAGGCTCGCGGCCAGTTTTTGTAGTTTTTCACGTTCGGGCGGCGGGATTTCCGACCGCCCTGCATCAAATGCCACGGTACCCGGATCGCCATCACCCGTGCCAACCAGCGAGGCCAGGGCCTTGAAGGGGGCGGTGGCGGCATTCTTGATAAGAGTGGTCAGGGCATCCCAGACCACAGTGCCATAGGCGAACTTGGGATCGTCCAGCGTGCCTTCAATCGGTACGGCGGCCTGAATTTTTCCTTCGGCATCCGTCAGGAGAGCGATGGCCAGATCCAGAGGCAGTGCGGTGGCATTCGGGCTTTCCACCTGTTCGCCCAGTTTGAATTGATCCAGCGTGATTTTGTTTTGACTCTTGAGTTGGTGGTTTTCGATTCGGTATTGCAGGTCGAGATCCAGCTTGCCCGATTCGATCCGACGACCGGCAAAGGTGGCGCTATATGGGGAAAGCGAGGACATTGTTACGTTGCGAAAGATCACGTTAATGTCACTGAACTGCTTGATATCCTGGGGGCTCAAGGAGCCATCAACGCGGGTTTCGCCAAACTCATCCACCTTGCCGGCCAATTGCAGTGTCATCCGGCTTTGCGGTGTTAGCGCGAGGCCAGCTATCGAGCCGCCAAAATCATGCACCCGGGTGGCAAACGGCAGGACCAGGCTGGCATCACTGAAATCGACCTTGCCCTTTTCTACAAGGATGCGACCTATGGAGACCGGGAAGGTGGGCTGACTTTTGTCTGACCGATGGGGCGCCGGTGCCGATGGAGGTGCAGCCGGTTTTTGCGGTCGGATGATGTCGCTGATATTGGAGCTCTTGTCCTGATGGATGGCAATCACGCTGTCCGGTTCGACCAGCTTAAGCTCCTTGATCGTCAATTTGTCCGGCGTCAGACTGAAATCTATGCCTTTGGTGCTCAGCTCGCCCCAGGCCAGGAACTTTTTGCCGTCGCGACTTTGGGGCAGATCGAGATTCGCCAGGTTGGCATCGCCGGTGACTCTGACTTTTGGCGCCGGAGCCGCGTGTTGAAAATCCACCGCCAGCCGGGTCGACAGGTTTGCGCTTTGCAGCTTCAATGCGGCGTATTCACTGAGATAGGGTTGTAGCTGGACGAGCGAAAAACGGTTCAGGGTGATTTGCGCCTTGGCATGATCTCCCGTCGGTGAAGCCGTTCCAGCAAGGCTGAGTGCTCCGCCTTGCCGAATGGTGGTGCCCAGCTTGAAGTTCAGGGGCGTTTTCCCGGCATTTGAGATGTTCTTCACTGATGCATTGATGGCATCCAGGTCGTAGGCCAGTGTTCCGACCGTACTTTGGTCTTTTACGCCGATGCCAAAATCATGGATGGCCAGTTCGCCCAGGTTGAACAGCCAGTGTTTCCCGGTACTGGTCGATTTACCGGTCTCCGGTTTTTTGGCGGCAGGCGAGTTCCGGGCCGGGATTGCGCTGTCCGATTCAAACAGCGACACCGGATAAATCGTTCCGTTTGCGTTTCGGGCCACCGCGGCTCCGCCGCCTTTCAGGGCCAAGCGTCGGACCGAGGTGGCCTGTTTTGCCAGATCGACCTGGCCTTGTTCCAGTTTCAGCGAATCCCACTTAAGTAGCGAGGTGTTGGTTTGGGTTTCGTTCACGGCAAAACGGTCAAGGCTGATGTCGATCTGGCTGACGACGGCCTGAGGGGGGGCGTTGCCGGTTGCAGCATCGAGCTTGAGGCCAAGACCCAATGCGCCCAGTGATGCCTTGAACGGGGCTTTGTGGCTATCGTCGGTATAGTCCAGTGCCACCTCGCTGAGTTTGAATTGATCGACAATCATGCGCCAGGGTTGGGTCGCTGCCGGCTGGATCGGGTCGGGTCGAGGGGTGGGTGTCGCGGCATCTGACTCTTTGGCTGGTGGTACTGGAGGCATCAGTGATTGCCAGTTCAGTTCCCCATTCGCCGCCATGGCGGCGCTGATTTGCCCCTTGGTGATGCTGAATAGTGGAATGTGTAGGATCTGGTTGGGAAGATCCAGGCTGGCATGTTCCAGACCGATGTCCGCCAGATTGAGCAGCACGGTTTTGTTCTGGTTCAGGCCAATCTGTTTCAGGTTTAAACCGATGTCACCCAAGTGGACCTCCGGCGCCTCCTTTCCGCCGACCGTGGCGGTCGCATTGAGAGAGACTCCGAGATGACCAATCGCTCCCGCAACCGGGGCTTTCGGATTGGCAATAGCCAGGTCTAGACCGAGATCGTTCAGCATGAATTGGCCAAGATTCACTTTGATTCACTTTCCAAGGCCGTGTCGGCGAGGCTGTATCGTCGCTTGCAGGCGGTGTCTTTGCAGGTATCGCCGCGGGTGGCGTGGATGGAATCAGTTTTTGCCAGTTGAGTTGGCCGGTTTCATCCATGCTGGCACTGACCTGGCCCTTGCCAAGCAGCAATCGGGGTGCGTTCAATGTTTGCTCGGGTAGATCCAGGCTTAGTTCTTCCAGTCTTAATTCATCCAGAGCTAGCAGTGAGGTTTTGGCCTGGTTTAAATGAATCTGCTGTAGACGCAGGGCCAGGTTGCCCACATGCACAAGGGGTTCTGCTGCTCCGCCGGTGCTGGCTTCGGCGTTCAGTGTCAGGCCGATGTTGCCGATGCCCCCCTGTGCTTCGATTCCCGGTCGTGTATCAGCAAAATCGACGGCAAACTCATCAAGCTTGAATTGGCCCAGTTTGATCGTCCAGGGGGTTGCAGGTGGTGTGGGGGCAGTGGTTGGCGGAGGCATCGTCGGCGCCGATGCGACGGCAACTGGCGTCGGCTTTGCCAGCGTTTGCCAGTTCAGAATACCGGTCGGGTCAATGGCCAGACTGATTTTGCCCTTGCGCAACTCGATGGTCGGAATGTCGACGGACTGCGCCGCAAGATCAAGACGGGTATTGTCGATGCGTAAGGTATCAAGGTCGGCCAGTGGAACCGCCGACTCTGCCGTGGCTAACTTCAGGCCTGCCAGCCCGAAGACGGCATTCTCGACGGTCAGAAGTGTATTGGATTTGTCACGACTGAAGTTATATTGTGCGGACAGGCTGATGTCGCCTGCAGGTTCCGACAGGGCGATATGATCCTGCACAAAATGCCAAAGCGTCAGCATCTTGAGCCCTTCGACATTGAGGGTGCCGGTGGATTTCACGGGGTTGAGGGACACATCACCCTCCCATCGCAGTAGGCCGCCCTCTGGCAGCGCGGCAGCGATTTCGTATAGTCCATGGCGGCCGGGAAGCGTAGAAATGTTGTTAAGCTCCAGATTCAGCTGATCCGCCCGATTCACGACGGGCGGTTGCTGGGACTGGTTCTCGAACGACACTTCGCCACCAGCCAGGATGATCTTCTGCACGATCAGGCTGGGTGGTGGGGCATCCTGCGGGGTGGGTTCCTTGTCGGAATCCTTCGGCGGCAGGCTGGCGGCGACTCTGGCCATGTTTAATACGCCATCCTGGTCCTGTATGAGGCTGACGGTTGGCCCTTCCAGTCGCAGTTCGGCAAAAGTGGGTGCGCGATTGATGAGGGTGCGGATCAGCTCGAAATCCACATGGAGCCGCTTCAGCGTGAAGATAGGCTGATTGTCGGTTTCGGTCAGAACGGTATCCTGCACATCCAGTCGGAATAGAAACGGGTTGAATGTCACTTTTCCCAGGCTCATCGGGCGTTGGATCAGCTTGCCCACTTCTTGCGGGACGTAATGCTTGATTAGGTAGGGCAGGCCAAGAGAGCCGAGCAGGCTATAAACCAGCGGCAAGCCGACGGCGAACCAGAACCAGGGTTTGTATATGAGTGGTTGCAAACGTTGCAACATGGGGTGGGTTCGCAAGCGGTGAAGGACTGAGTTCATACTGACGACGCTCGATTTTTAATGAGGATAGTTGTGTTTTCTGGGACCCCGTTCATTACAGCGAAAGCCCGACCCTGCGCCGGGCGTCCAGACAGTGGGCGCTGCCACGGGTAAATTCCCGACAGGTTCGCGGGCGCTGTGGATAAATGCTGCAAGCAAACGATTCGGTGGGCATTAACCCTCCGGTGAGCGCTGCACAACGACCATTTAACCGTCGCAACTTGCGGTGCGTTTCATGAACGACCACCAACTGGGGATGGGTCTTGTTAATAGGATCGCGGGCTGACACTTCTATGGAGTCATAGGCTTCACGGCAACAAGCGCCACAGGTTTGGCAGTCCAGCTCCGGGGCCGGCTCATAACGGGTACAGGCAGGAGCATTGCTGTCCAGCATCACGCTGGGTGCATGTCGACAGCGCACTCGGTGGCGACTTACGAAGCTCCACGCGCAGTCTTTGCATCCATGACCCACGTGATAATCTGCCACCGACGCATGGCCGGCCGGGTGCAGGGGAGGTGATTGCGACGCCGTGTTCCAGAGTGAGGGCAATGCTTCGTCGGGTTCAGTCGCCTTTTGACCGTGATCGGCATCGTCTCTGGGCAGGCAAGCTGCGATCTGCGCGCTGGCCCTCAATGCGGCGGTGAGATGCGGGGCCCAACGCGGTTGGCTGGTTCGCCAGGCGCCTAGTCGGGCCGCCACGCAACTAGGGTCACGGCGTCCCACGCTACTGGCCGTTGCCGCGAATGGGTTTGCCGGTAACGAGGCCCAAAAAGTAACGCGAAAATCGGTGGTGGGCGCAAAAAAGTCCCGCAGGCCGACGCTGTCTGCCAGCCAGGCCTGCAATCGAAGGCAGGCATGTTCCCGCCATGGGTTGCCCATTCGCGTATTGTCGAGACCCCAGTCCAAAGCGCGCTCGCCGGCTTCGCCTTCCACCAGGGCGTGGCAAAGTTCATGCAATATTATTTGACCCAGGTTATCGTCGGGGTCGAACTGATCTTCCGTGGCAATCAGCAAGCGGCCCTGCCCATCGCTGGAGGCGTAAGCATCCCGTGAACGGATGACGGTAAAACCCACCCGCGCCGCACAGGTCAGCCAGATGCGAGCCAGCGGGTCCTGATAAGTATGAAGCGGTCGCCGAAGAAATTTGGTCATGGGCCGGACAGAAAATACGGATTAGCGTTCGGGATTGAGTTCATACTCGATTTGCGGTTGATCCTCCGCCTGCGGGGGTGGCGTAATGTGGGTCACCCGTCGGGGGACAGTTTCTGATGCGATATCGTCTCGTTGATTTGGCGCGTTTGGATCGTGTGAGCCTCCTTCATCCTCAATCGATCGTGCCGGTGTGGCTTGATCGAACCGAGGCAGTGGCGGCAATTTCATCTGCTCGGGTGTTAGCCTTTGTGGTCTGGGCGGCGTTTCCACATAACGCTGCCCAAGCGGAGCAAACAACTGGCGATCAGCAAATAATTTCTCTGACGCACCCAAACGCCGGCTTTCGGCGTTTTGTAACTGAATCTGCTCCCGAATCAGTTGTCGCTGCTCCAGCCACTTTCGCAGCTCTCGCAGGCGCTTTAGCTGGTCATAACTGAGACCTGAGACAGTTTCAACTACCTCTGGCGCCTCGTCGGGTTCGGAGGGGCCGATAACTATCCTCGCTTCCCCATAGCAAGCAATCGGATTCACTCCTAACGAAATTTCAACAAGGCAGGCGATAATAAGAGGTTGGTGTTTCATGAATCTGGGCAGTCTGTGTTCATGCAAGGCCCATCGAGTCCCACATTAACCTGATCGAGTTCAATTTTTGAATCCCACGATACGCCTATCATCCCCTATCACGCCATTCATCATTCGCTTGATGGATGTCCTGTTGATCTGGCTGGCCGGTTATCTGGCGTTGAATCTTCGTCAGCTTATCCATGTGCCGGACGTGGCGTTTCCAGAAAATCTGACTGGTTACCATAGCCTTATTGCTGGCGGCGGATTTGGCTTTCTAGTGTTTTCGAATGAAGTCTACCGCTCTTGGCGAGGCTCGGCGTTGCCGATGATGCTCATTAGGGTTGCTGCTGCCTGGCTTAGTGTCATCGGAGTGTTGTTGCTCTGGCTGTTTTTCGTCAAGGCCTCGGATGATTATTCACGAATTTGGTTTGGTCTCTGGGCCATCATCGGAATTTGCATGATTTGGGTCGAGCGGCTGGCAGTGTATTCCGTTCTTCATGCCCTCCGACGTAAGGGGTTCAATCTCAAACATGTGGCCCTGGTAGGAGAGGGGCCTACAGCCGATAGACTGATAAGGCGACTTAGGCAGGTTGAGTGGACCGGGTATAACATAGCTCATCATCTCACGCGATTTGATGAAGGGGATTTGGAGCAGCTGGCCAGTCAGCCGCTTGACGAAATATGGCTGGCCTTGCCGTTGAGTGATGCTGGCGCCATTCGCAAAACCCTGCATGGATTGCGTCACAGTGCCGCATCTATAAGACTTTCACCTGACTGGTTTACCTACCGACTCATCAACCATGGGGTCAGTGAAGTGCTCGGTATCCCGATGCTAGACCTGACTGCTACGCCCATGACCGGGCTCAACACATTCCTTAAATTACTGGAAGACAAACTGCTCTCAAGCATCTTCCTGCTCCTGGCCAGCCCGCTGATGTTGATCTTGGCTGTCGGTGTGAAATTGAGCTCACCCGGTCCGGTTCTTTACCGACAAAGACGGGTAGGACTGAACAACCAGTTCTTCATGATGCTGAAATTCCGATCCATGCCGATGAGCACCGAGTCAAGAGAGATACGATGGGGAGATTCGGCAAATAAGACAACGACCCGCTTCGGCCGATTTATTAGGCGTACCAGCCTGGATGAATTGCCCCAATTCATTAATGTCCTTAAGGGCGACATGTCGATTGTCGGGCCTCGGCCGGAACGCCCACTATTCGTTGAGAAATTCAAGCACGAGGTACCCGACTACATGAAAAAGCACATGGTGAAGGCTGGTATCACAGGCTGGGCGCAGGTCAATGGCTGGCGAGGGGATACTGACTTGCATGCCCGAATAGAGCACGACCTGTATTACATTGAAAACTGGTCGCTATGGTTTGATCTGAAAATTATCGCGATGACCTTTGTTAAAGGGTTCGTTAACAAGAACGCATATTGAACAAACCGGCTGTGTTGAAGGCGGCTACTAAGGTTCGATCAGCGACTGTTCAGGGCTGAATAGATTCAGAGTGACACGGCTTGCTGAACTGCTCACTCAGAACCCATTAAAAGAAGGGGGGGGGCTCCTTTGAGAGCTGAATAGGCGCTGTCAGTTAGCCCTCGCTTAAAGGGGGCTAATCTTTGAAGACTTTGACTGCTGTTATCAATCGCGGATGGTGGGTAACGGTTAGCTTTGGTTAAAACATTGTCTGCTAGCCGCCTCCGGGGAAAGCACTATGAGAAATATGTGGAAAAATCCTTAAATAGGGATTGACCATCAGTCATAGACCCTTCATAATTCGCGGCTCCTCACGGCCGGATGGTGTGTTGAGGGGCGGAGGGGCTAGGATGGCTGATCCGGGGAGGGGGTTGACGGGATGGGAAATTCCGGTAGAATGCCCGCTCTTAACGACGAACGCTTGGTGCGTATGTCGGGCTCTTTAAAAATCAGATCAAGCAATGGTGTGGGCGCACAAGTCAATTCGGGCGAGTAGACCGAATATCGAGGGAGCCTCACGTAAGTGAAGTGAAACTCGAACAAAATTGAGCCTCGTTTATCGAGGGTCGAGATTAAACTGAAGAGTTTGATCATGGCTCAGATTGAACGCTGGCGGCATGCTTAACACATGCAAGTCGAACGGCAGCACGGGAGCTTGCTCCTGGTGGCGAGTGGCGGACGGGTGAGTAACACGTAGGAATCTGCCTGGTAATGGGGGATAACCCGGGGAAACTCGGGCTAATACCGCATACGCTCTACGGAGGAAAGCGGGGGATCTTCGGACCTCGCGTTATCAGATGAGCCTGCGTCCGATTAGCTAGTTGGTGGGGTAAAGGCCCACCAAGGCGACGATCGGTAGCTGGTCTGAGAGGACGATCAGCCACACTGGAACTGAGACACGGTCCAGACTCCTACGGGAGGCAGCAGTGGGGAATATTGGACAATGGGCGCAAGCCTGATCCAGCAATGCCGCGTGTGTGAAGAAGGCCTGCGGGTTGTAAAGCACTTTAAGCAGGAAAGAAGGTTTCAAGGCTAATATCCTTGGAAATTGACGTTACCTGCAGAATAAGCACCGGCTAACTCCGTGCCAGCAGCCGCGGTAATACGGAGGGTGCGAGCGTTAATCGGAATTACTGGGCGTAAAGCGCGCGTAGGCGGTTGACTAAGTCTGCTGTGAAAGCCCTGGGCTTAACCTGGGAACGGCAGTGGATACTGGTCGGCTAGAGTATGGTAGAGGAGAGTGGAATTTCCGGTGTAGCAGTGAAATGCGTAGAGATCGGAAGGAACACCAGTG
>Ga0181554_1001120_pt1 | contig 25865 bp, 25 predicted proteins | sample 011ome_16_FD_145602 | JGI IMG/M metagenome (GOLD analysis project Ga0181554, IMG submission 145602) | Coastal salt marsh microbial communities from the Groves Creek Marsh, Skidaway Island, Georgia - 011503CT metaG (spades assembly) | ecosystem: Environmental > Aquatic > Marine > Intertidal zone... | reverse complement strand
GATGTCGATTCGTCCGAACTCCCCGGTGACGCGGTCCACCAGAACATCGAGGTCGGCCCAGCGACCCACGTGACAGCCGACGCCGAGGGCCTTTCGGCCGGTGGCTGCGGTGATCTCCTCGGCGACCTCGACGCAGGCCTCCTCCTTGCGGCTGGCGATCACGACATCCGCTCCGGCCGCGGCGAAGCCTGTCGCCATGACCTTTCCGAGACCACGACTGCCGCCGGTGACGAGAGCGACCTTGCCGGTGAGGTCGAAGAGGTGTTCAGCGGTGTCGGTCATGGGCGTCCTTTGCTCGAGTCCTCGACGGCAGGCGAATTTCTGCCGGTCTTTTGATCATTGATGCTATTCCTTGCTATGGTGATCATAGATTCCTAGAGGAGGCCATGTGACTGGATGCTTCGACCTGACTCCGGAGCAGGTCGCTCTGCGCGACCTGGCCCGCGAGGTTGCCCATGACGTCTACGCACCAATGGCTATCGAGTGGGACGCACATCGCACCCTCCTCCCGGATGTCGAGTACAAGCGGCTCGCCGATCTTGGGTTCCTTGGCATCACCCTCCCCGAGGAGTATGGCGGCTCTGGCGCCCCTCTGATGGATGCGCTGATCGTGATCGAAGAGCTCGCCAAGGTCTCCATCAGTGCGGCCTTCCCCGTCTTTGAGGCGTCGATCGGCCCCATCCGAGTGGTGGAGTTCTTCGGCTCGGACGAGCAGAAGCAGGACCTCATCCCCAAGGTCGTCGCCGGGGAGGCGACGGTCGCCATCGGCATTTCCGAGCCCGACGCTGGCTCGGCGGCGACCGACATGCGCACCCGCGCCCGCCTCGAGGGCGACGAGTACGTCATCAACGGCACCAAGCGCTGGATCTCCGGTGGTGGCCATGCCAGCCACTACGTGCTGTACGCACGGATGAGCGACCGGCCCGGAGCGAACGGCATCGGGGCGATCATCGTCCCTGCCGACACTCCCGGTTTGAGCTTCGGTGCCCGCGAGAAGTTGATGGGCTTCCGCACTGTCGCCTCGGCGGATCTGATCTTCGAGGATGCCCGTGTCCCCGCCGCCAACCTCGTGGTTCCTGAAGGTGGCTTCCGCGACCTGTTCGGTGTCTTCAGCATCGAGCGCATGGGCAACGCCACCATGAGCCTCGCCCTTGGTCAGGCGGCCCTCGACCGCACCCTGGCCTACACCGAGCAGCGCGAGCAGTTCGGCCGGCCGATCATGGAGTTCCAGAACGTCCAGCAAACGGTGGCCGATATGGCTATCCAGGTCGAGGCGGCTCGGCTGCTGATCAAGCGGGCGGCCGTCAATGCCGGACGGGGTCTGCCCGACACTCTCGAGGTATCGGTGGCCAAGTGCTTCGCCAACGAGATGGCCAAGAAGGTGACCGACCTGGCGATGCAGATGCACGGCGGCAACGGGTACACCGAGGAGTACGAGATCGAGCGAATGCATCGTGACGCCCACGGCTGGGCCATCGCGGGAGGCATGCCTGCCATCCAGCGCATGAGGATCGCGTCCGAGCTCTACGGTCGTGGCTTCAACCAACGCCCTCCGGCCGCGCCCGCGGGTTCGTAATCGACAGGATCTTCCCGTGAGTGACACTGTGGACGACATGATGTTCGAACTCCCTGACCAATATCGGGAGATCGCTGGACAGGCCCGCGCGCTCGCCGAGCAGGCCGTCCCCTACTCAGACCGAGCAGACGAGTCCGACTCAGTCGATCCGGACATGAGGCGCCTCCTGGCCGACAGTGGTCTGGCCCGGCTCGCGGTGCCGGAGCGTTTCGGTGGGCTGCTGCCGGAAGTGGACTCCCTGGCGATCACGGTCGTCCGTGAAGCCCTGGCGGCCGAATCGGCTCACCTCGACTCGTTGTTCTGCATGCAGGGGATCGGCTCGTTCGCCATCGTCAAGGGGGGAAGTTCTGCCGTTCAGGAGGCGTGGCTCCCGAGGGTCGCCAGCCTGGATGCCATAGCCGGGCTCTCCCTCACCGAACCAGATGTGGGTTCAGACCTGAAGGCCATCACGACGACGCTGACGCGAGACGGCGACATGCTTCGGATTAACGGCCGAAAGTCGTTCATCACCAACGGTGGGGACGCCGACTTCTACAGCACTCTGGCCGTCGAGGAGATCGACGGGCAGCGGGCCTACTCGATGGTCTTGGTGCCGGCCGACGCTTCCGGCGTCAGTATCGAGCGTCCGCACCAGATCATCGCCCCGCACGTTCTCGGCGACGTCATCATGGAGGACGTCGTCCTCCCGGCCGATCACCGATTGGGGGAGCCTGGTAAAGGCTTTGCCCTCGTCTTGGCGACCCTGTCGACCTTTCGGGTTTCGGTGGCCGGGGCGGCCCTCGGACTGGCTGAGGCGGCGCTGGTGGAGGCGGTCCGGCATGCCGCGGGCCGTGAGCAGTTCGGGGTGACTCTCGACCGGCTCGGAGGTATCCCGGCAGCGTTGGCGATGTCCTGGACCGAGATCGAGATGGCGCGGGCTCTGACCTATCGCGCGGCCGCGGCCGCCGCTCGCGATCCGCGAGCCAACCTGCATCTGTCCTCCATGGCCAAGGTCGCCTCCACCGAGATGGCCGGTCGAGTCGTGGACCGCTGTGTTCAGGTGATGGGGCGCTTCGGTCTGGTGCGCGGAAGCCGCATCGAGCGCTTCTACCGGGAGGCCCGTCCGATGCGCATCTACGAAGGTTCTACCGAGGTCATCCTCGACTCACTGGCCAAGCAGCTGGTGCAGAGGATGGCGCCGTGATCCTCGACAGCCACTGCCATGTGTGGCCCGACCACATCGCCCCGCAGGTCCTGGCGATGCGTCCCTCCGGACTCGATGCCTTCTTCGATGGCACCGTTTCCGGGCTCCTGGCGTCGATGGACGAGGCCGGTATCGACTATGCCTGTGCCCTGGGTGTTGCCGGGGTGGCGAAGAACGTCGACAGGACAAACGCCTTCATCGGCGGACTCGACAACCCCCGGCTGATTCCCTTCGGCACGGTCCATCCGGATCTGACGGTCGAGGAGAACGTCCGCTCGTTGGTCGACCACGGCATCAAGGGCGTCAAGCTTCATCCCCTGTTCCAGGATCTGGACCTCGGGTCACCGAAGATCATCGAGATCGCCCACGGCCTGGCGGAGAACGGCATCCCGGTCATCACACATGCCGGTGCCGGCGGTACCCCTGAGCAGACGGAGCGGGGCAATCCGCAGAAGGTCGTCTCTCTCGCGGAGGCCGTTCCGAATCTGACCCTCATGGCTTGCCACTACGGCGGCTACCACATGCTCGACGAGGCCGAGGAAATCGTGCTCGGCAGCCGCATCATCCTCGAGACATCGTGGCCCCCAACTATGACGGCCTTGGATCGCGACCGCATCCGCAGCATCATCCAGCGGCACGGAGCCGAGCGGTTCGTCTTCGGTTCGGACTGGCCGATGGCCGATCCGGCCGTCGAGATCGCGGGCATTCGATCCCTCGGGCTCACACGTGAGGAGGAGGACCTCGTCCTCGGAGGCACCCTCGCCCGGGTGCTCGGCATCGCCGAGCGCTGACAACGATCACCGACTCAGGCGGTTCGAACGGACAGGAGCGACATGCGCACGGTCACGCTGGGAGCAGGAATGGCGTTCTGGGGCGACAGCGTCCAGCCAGCCATCGACATGGTCGAGCGTGCCGACATCGACTACCTGTGTTGCGATCACCTAGCCGAACTCACGATGTCCATCCTGCAGAAGCAGAAGGACCGCAATCCTGACCACGGCTACACGCGCGACATCCTGGACCTGATCCGCGGGGTCCTTCCGCAGGCCCGGGCGAAGGGCATCCGCATCGTGTCCAATGCGGGTGGCGCCAACCCGGAGGCCTGTGGGCGCCGGGTCGCAGAACTCTGCCGGGAGATGGGCTACCCGGAGACCCGGGTAGCCGTCGTGACGGGGGATGACATCGCCGACCGCATTGATGATCTGCTGGCCGACGGCATCGACTTTCGCAACATCGACACGGGTGCGCCGGTCCAGGACGTACGAGACCGACTGACCCATGCTGCCGTCTACACCGGGAGCGAGGGGATCATCGAAGCCATCGGGGCCGGAGCCGATATCGTGATCTGTGGCCGGGTGACCGATATCGCGCTGTACCTCGGGCCGCTCATCCACGAGTTCGGGTGGCGGATGGACGACTGGGACACCCTCGGCATGGCCACCGTGGTCGCCCACGCTATCGAGTGCGGAGGACAGGCCACTGGAGGTCTGTACGACGGGGACTGGGCCGGGATGCCGAGTCTGGAGACCATGGGCTATCCCATCGCCGAGGTCGCCGAAGACGGAACGGCGGTGCTCACCAAGACCCCGGGCACCGGGGGACGTGTCGACATCGGTACCGTCAGCGAACAGTTGGTCTACGAGATCCTCGACCCGACGACGTACCTGACCGCTGATGTCACCGCGGACTTCAGTCAGGTCACGCTCGAAGAGGTGGGCCCGGACCGGGTCCGCATCTTCGGGGCGACCGGTCGAGCCCGACCCGATACTCTCAAGGCGACGATGGGTTATCGGGCCGGGTGGATCGGCGAGGCGCAGTTCACCTACACGTGGCCGCACGCCTGTGAGAAGGCTCGACGTGGAATCGAATTCCTGCGTCGACGCCTGGACCGCGCCGATTTCCAGGCGCAGGACACCATCGTGGAGTACCTCGGCTGGAACTCCTCCTGGGGAGCTCTCCAGGTCCCACCCCCTCACTCCGAGGATGTTCTCGAAGTGGTGGTTCGGTTCGCCGCTCGGTGTGCCGACGCCGAGGACGCGCGCAAGGTCTTCACGCAAAGTGTGCCGTTGTACAACAACGGCCCCGCGGGGGTGAGCGGCATCGGCACCCGCCCGCCCATCAAGGAGTTGTATGGCCTGTGGCCAGCCCTCGTGCCGCGCGAGGTCATCACCCAGCGGGTGTCATTTGTCAACGCCCCGGAGGGTGAGGCAGCAGGACGGGAGATCTCATGAGTCATAGCCACTCCTGGCTTCGCGTCGCCGATGTTGCCCACGGGCGATCCGGCGACAAGGGCGACACGTGCAATGTCGGCCTCGTGGCCTTCGACGATGCCTGCTTCGAGGTCCTGCGGTTGCAGGTGACCGCCGAGCGGGTCAAGGAGCACTTCGGGGATCTTGTCACGGGTGACGTCACCCGCTACGAACTGCCCAATATTCGCGCCCTGAACTTCGTCCTGCGCGGTGCGTTGGACGGAGGCGGAACGATGTCGCTGCGCTCGGACCATCTGGGTAAGACGATGTACGCCTGGCTTCTGCGCATGGAACTGGACGACGACGGGTCGGTCACCCGGAGGCGGTCCACTCCAGTCTGGGAGGGTTGATGGAATCCGTACTCGTCTCGCAGCGAGGCTCCCTGGGTCTGGTGACACTCAATCGACCTGAGGCCCGCAATCCCATCGACAGCCCTACCGCGGATGCCATCCTCGCGGGCATGGAGCAGCACTTCGCTGATCCTGACATCCGATCCGTGGGAATCGCCGCGACAGGAGACGCCTTCTGTGCCGGCGGTGATCTCCGCCAGATGCGACATCTGCGGGCGATGCCTGCAGAGCAAGCCCATGCGTGGCCTGAGTCGATCGTCATCCTGCATCATCGAATGCTGGATGCCCCCAAACCGGTGATCGCCCTCGTGGACGGCCCCGCCTATGCCGGTGGCATGGGCCTGGTCGGCATGTGTGACATGGTCATCGCCACACGTCGGGCGAGCTTCGCGCTCCCGGAAGTCCGGGTCGGGATGTTCCCGATGATCGTCGTCGCACACTTGGTTCGCAGCATTCCGCGGAAGTACCTCATGCAGTTGATGCTCACCGGTGAGCCGATGTCCGCCGAGGAGGCACATCGACTTGCCTTCGTCACGACCCTGGTGGAGGACACCGATGAGCTATGGGAACGGGCGGACTCCTTGGCTGCGACCCTCGCCGAGGTAAGTCCACTCGCGATCCGCCTGGGTCGCAAGGCCTTTGGAGTGCTGGCGGACTTGCCCGCAGCGCAGGCCCTCGATGCGGCTCAGTTCATGAACCTCGCCTTCTTCCACGGCAGCGACCTGCAGGAAGGAGCCGAGGCGTTTCTCGAGAGGCGACCACCGGCCTGGCGCCGCCAGGAGGCACGAGATGAGTAGCACGGTCATGGTCCGCGACGTCTTCGTGTGCGAGGCGGTACGGACTCCGGTGGGCAAGCGCGGAGGTGGGCTGTCCCACGTCCACCCGGCGGACTTGGCAGCTGTCGTGCTGTCCGAACTGGTGCGTCGCGCGGACCTTGATCCGGGATTGGTCGACGACGTCATCATGGGCTGCGTTGATCAGGTGGGGGCACAGGCCTCCAACATCGCGCGAACCGCGGTCTTGTCCGCAGGCTTCCCTCTCCACGTGCCGGCCACGACGATCGACCGGCAGTGCGGTTCCTCCCAGCAGGCGGTGCACTTCGGCACCCAGGCGATCGCCAGCGGCGCCATGGACATCGTCATCGCCGCAGGCGTCGAGGTGATGAGCCTGGTGCCACTGGGTTCAGCGACGACCGCCGGGGTGGAGGCTGGACTCGGACATCCACGGCACGGCGCCTCGTGGGCCGAACGCTTCGGTGACATGACGATCAGCCAGTTCCACGGAGCCGAGCTCATCGCCGAGCGGTGGGGCATCTCGCGTTCGGACATGGAGGCTTTCGCCCTCACCAGTCATGAGCGCGCGATCGCCGCTCAGGATGCAGGTGAGTTCGTTGCAGAGATTGTGGCGGTGGGCGAGATCACGGCCGACGAAGGTCCGCGACGTGGCACCACCCTGGAGAAGATGGCATCGCTGGACCCGCTACGTCCCGGTGGTCGCCTCACTGCTGCGGTAGCGAGCCAGATCTCCGATGGAGCCTCGGCCTTGGTCCTGGCCTCCGGTGACGCGGTGCGTCGTCATGGCCTGCGACCCCTGGCCCGGATCAGCGCTACTGCAGTCGTTGGGTCCGATCCGGAACTGATGCTGACCGGGCCGATCCCGGCCACACAGCGCATCCTGGAGCGGACCGGCCTGTCGATCGACGATATCGATGTCATGGAGGTCAACGAGGCCTTTGCCTCCGTCGTCCTCGCGTGGGCCCAGGAGGTTGGCGCTGATCTGGAGCGCACGAACCCGCTGGGTGGGGCGATCGCCCTGGGGCATCCCTTGGGCGCCACCGGCGTGCGCTTGATGACAACCATGGTTCACCTCCTGCAGCGTCGAGGGCTGGACCGTGGACTCCAGGTGATGTGTGAAGGCGGCGGCATGGCGAACGCCACTCTGCTCGAAAGGGTGTGAGATTGTGATGAACGAGGGGACGACGCCCGTCATCGTGGTGGGTGCAGGCCTATCCGGTCTGGCGACGGCACTGGGATGCGCTGAGCGCGGCCGTGACGTTGTGGTCCTGGAGACCGGTGATCTCGTCGGGGGAGCTGCGGCCTACTCCGGTGGTCAGGTGTGGGTCGCGGCCAACCACGTGATGGAACGAGAGGGGATCGAGGACACCCTCGACCTCGGAGAGCGGTACGTGCGTTCCATCTCGCACGCACATCCGGAACTTCTGGATGTCGCAGCGATGCGGCGGTGGCTGACGATCGCGCCCGTGGCAACACGCCACTGGGAGCATCTCGGGGCGATCCGATGGGCGATCATCCCCGAACTCGCGGACTACCACGACACGGTCGACGGAGCGCTGGGTGTGGGCCGCTACCTCACCAATGAGGTCATCGACGGCTCAGAACTGGGTGAGTGGCGTGAACTCCTTCGAGTCAGTCCCTTCTTCCCGGTGGGCACAACCTACGCGGAGATGTACATCAAGGGACGTCGCCTCTCGCTCATGGAGGAGGACGGTGGTGACGAGATCGCTGGTCATGCTGGTGTGCCGGCCTTCGGTCTGACCGACAAGGACGCGGACTCTCGAGTGCGCCGCGGAGATCCCCTGACCTTCGGTACCGGGGTCGTCGGATCCTTCCTGGCGCGCGTGCTTCAGGAAGAGCACATCACCATCCTCACCGGGACCCGCGCTGTCGGGCTGGAGCAGGACGATGACGGCACGGTCGTCGGTGTCCGGGCAGAAGGAGTGGGTGGCACGCAGACGTTCCGTGGCCCGGTCGTACTTGCCACCAGCAGCTATGACTGGGACCCCAAGCTCGTGGAGGAGTTGCTGGGTCTGGAGCCGGAGGACTTCGGGTCGGTGGCTCCGGACACCATCCAAGGTGATGGCATTGCCCTGGCTCGGAGCGTCGGGGGTGCCGTCGTGACGATTCCCCCCACCAGTGTCCCGATGCTGCCCGGCTGGCGGGCAATGGACGGCCAGGGTTACAGCTACGGTCCGGAATACGCCATGCCGCACTGCATGATCGTCGACTCCAGCGGGCGCCGGTACTGCGACGACTCGTATTGGGTCGACATCGCCGACAAGACGATGAACCCGCAGGATCGGCACCTGCCGTTCTTCTTCATCTGGGACGACCAGCACCGGCAGAAGTACGGCATCGCCGCGACCCCACCGGGTGGTACCTACCCCGAGAGCTGGGCGCACAGTGCCCCGACGCTGCGCGAACTCGGCGAGTCCCTCGGCATCGACGGCGAGCAACTGGAGCGTACAGCTGCCCGGTTCAGTGAGTTCGCCGAGAAGGGGGAGGACCCTGACTTCGGACGCGGGACGGTGCCGTACGTCGCACGGTTCGCCGGGGATCCGCAGAACTCCCCGAGTCCGGTGCTCGGCCCGATCGTGCAGCCCCCGTTCTACGGGCTCCGGCTGAAGTTCGTCGGTACCGCAATCGGCTCCAGCGGTGTGCACATCGATGGGGATGGTCACGTTCTCGATGAGGCCGGGCACGCCGTTCCGGGCCTGTACGCGGTGGGGTCGGTCGCGGCCCTGACGACCATGGGGAGTGGCTACAACAGTGGCTTCGCCCTGGGGCGCGGTCTCACGCTCGCGTACCTCGTGTCTCGCGAGTTGACCGGAGCCCCGGTTCCCCCGATGTCCTAGCCGCAACCCCGCGAGTGGCCACTCGGCGTCAGGGGGTTGCCGCGCCGTCGCGGATCAGCGTGTTGATCTGTGTGGCGGAGTAGCCGATCTCGGCCAGCACGCTCCGTGTGTGCTGGCCCTTGACGGGCGCAGCGGCCGGGACCACCGCGTGCGTGCGCGAGAACCGAGGAGCCGGCGCCGGCTGCACGGTGTCGGGATCGTCCGGCAGCGGGGCCAGGATGTTGCGCGCCTGCGCCTGCGGGTGGTGCACGGCCTCGGCCAGAGACAGCACCGGCGACAGGCAGGTGTCCCGGTCACCGGAGCGCTCTACCCAGATGTCGCGGGGCTGCTCGGCGATGCGGGCGGCAAGGATCTCGCGTGCCTCGGCCCAGCGGGAGCGATCCTTGTGCACCGAGACAAGCTCCGGGTCGAGGTCCAGGACGTCGAGCAACTCGACGAAGAAGCGCTCCTCGATGCACCCGACGGCGATGAACTCACCGTCGGCACATCGGTACGTCCGGTAGAAGGGCGCGGCCCCGTCCAGGAGGTTGCTCTCCCGTTCGTCGGTCCATCGTCCGGCGGCAGCGAGGCCTCGGGTGAGCGCGAGGAGGCTCGATGTCCCTTCCAGGACGTTGGCGTCTACCACCTGGCCGTGGCTGCTGCGAGCCACCTCGACGAGGGCGCATGCGATACCGAAGGCCAGATAGAGGGCGCCTCCGCCGAAGTCCCCGACCAGGTTCAGCGGTGGGATCGGACCGTCCGCTCGGGTCCCGATCGCATGCAGGGCGCCAGTGAGCGAGATGTAGTTGATGTCATGACCGGCGGCGCGGGCCCACGGACCGTCTTGACCCCACCCGGTCATCCGTCCGTAGACGAGTCGGGGGTTGCGGGCCAGGCACGGTGCCGGACCGACGCCCAGGCGCTCGGCCACGCCAGGTCGGTAACTCTCGACGAGGACGTCGGCTCGTTCGATCAGCCGCAGGGCGGCCTGGCGACCGTCGTCGGTCTTGAGGTTCAGTGCGATCGACTCTCGACCGCGTTCCAGAACCGGGTTGGGTGTGTAGTCCGCCGAGGAGGGGCCGGCTTGATCGATCCGGATCACCCGGGCACCCATGTCGGCCAGCAGCATGGTCGCGAAGGGACCAGGGCCGATCCCGGCCAGTTCGATGACGGTGAATCCGTTCAGTGGTCCACTCACGGGTGCTCCTCCTGCAGGCGGCGTCGAAGCTCTGCTTTGCTCACCTTCTCCAAAGTCACCCGGGGAAGGGCGTCGACGAGCCGAATCTCGCGGGGCTGCTTGAAGTCGGCGAGGTGCTCGACGCAGACCTGGTGGATGCGATCGTGCAGATCGCCCACCGGTTCCGTGGTCTGGACGAAGGCGACCGGTACCTCCCCCAGCAGATCATCCGGTCGGCCGACCACAGCGACATCAGCGACACCGACCACCCGTCGGATGACCTGTTCGATCTCCAGGGCGCCGATGTTCTCGCCTCCGACCTTCAACACATCGCCGTCGCGTTCATGGAAGTGCACACTGCCCGACGTGCCGACGCGCACCCGGTCCTTGGTACGGAACCAACCCTGGTCGTCGAAGGCGGCGGCCGTGGCCTCGGGATCGTGCAGGTACTCGGCAAACAGTGACACACCTCGGACTCCGCGAACCCAGAGATCACCGACATCGCCCACGACATCACGCAACTGGATCTCGTATTCGGCGGCCCGCCGGCCCATGCTGCCGGCTTCGTCGGGCAAGCCCGGGACGGAGCACACAGGATGGGAGACGGTCTCCGTCATCCCGAACCAACCCTCGACGGCGATGCCGCCGGGCACGGCCTTTGGCGGCACGACCGCACTGCCGGACCATCCCCTGTAGTGGTGATCCGCGGGTGCTGCATGCGCTGCCAGGGCGCGTAGACAGAAGGACACGACCGATGTCCAGGTACAGCGTTCGTCGACCGAGACCTGCCAGAAGCGGGAAGCCGAGAAGCGCGGCTGGAGTACCACCGTCGCCCCGGCGAAAAGTGCACCCAGGAGGGAGTAGGACAAGGCGTTGGTATGGAACAGCGGCAGGGTGACCAGATATCGATCGTCGTCTCGCAGTCCCTGGTGTGCGGCGTTGACCTGTGCTGCCCATAGGCAGTTCGCCTGCGTCCACACGACCCCCTTGGGCCGCGACGTGGTGCCCGACGTGTACTGGATGCTGGCCGGTGCGAAGGCGTCGACGTCCGGCGCCTGCCACTTCTCAGAACCGCCGTTGAGCGCGTTCGGCGTCTCGACCCAGGGCAGGTTGCCGATCTCGCTGGCAGTCTGCTGCAATGCGGGTGAGGTGATGAGGCCGGCGAGTCCGGAGTGCCCGGCGATCCACGTCAGCTCCGGCACCGACAGTCGGGTGTTGAGGCAGACGGCGGCAGCGCCGGAGAGGGCGATGCCCAGCCAGCTGATGACGAACTCCGGGTCGTTGGTCATCAGCAGACCCACGCGATCGCCGCGGCCGACCCCGCGCCGCTGAAGGCCGGTCGCGCGGCTGCGCACGGCATCTGCCAAGTGCGGGCCGGACCACGATCGGCGCGGCCCGTCGAAGGGAACCCACACCAAAGCCTCGGCCTCTGGGTGACGGCCGCCGACGAGGTTGACGAGGGTGGTCAGGTCTCGGCCTCGGTAGGCATCCCGGGCGAGCGCATCCCCGGCCGCTCGCTCGGTCATACGTCGATGTCGAGAATGAGCGACTGGAACGACTTACCGTGCGGGTCGGCGCGCAGGGTAAGTGAGACACCTCCGCCCAAGGCCTGGGTGAGGACGAGGTTGAGGCCGTGATGAGCGGGAATCTCATATCGGGTGACGTCCCCGAGCACGAGCGGGCCGAAGGCGTCGGCGACGACCTGTGGGGTGATCCGCTCGAGAAGCAGGTTGTAGTGCGCCGGGTCATAGACGAAGACGCAGATGTTGCTGGTGTCACCCTTGTCGCCGGACCGGGCGTAGGCGATCTCGCGCAACTTCACGACACCGTCACCTCGACGTTGGTGGAGACACGCTCACGGGGTAGGTACGCGGGCGTGACCGCGATCATCGGGGTTACCGAGGTGACAACCCCGCCGCCACCTGCCGGACCGAAGTACAGGTACTCCGCTTCGTAGACGGCAGCGCGCACTGCGGCGAGATTCCGGGACCGAACTGCCAGTCGCAGACGAACCTCAGCCGGCTCGTCGGCAGGTCGGTACTGATCGCCGAAGAGGGAGTTCCAGCCCTGCAGGTCGATCCGTAGGTCGTCGAACTCCTCACTCCACGACTCGAGACGTCGGCGGATGATCTCGTCCGCTCGCCGCGCCCGATCCAGGCAGCCCGGCCCGGCGAAGGATGCTTCACCGACGCCCTTCCATCCCATGTCCACACCGACAAGGACCTTCAAGGTGTCAGGGCGGCGGGAGCCCTGAGCTCCGGACACGTGCACCATGTCCGGCCCGGTCTCCTCGATGCGGACGTTCAGGAAGTCGGCTGTGACGTCGGGTGTCAGGTACCGCCGGGGGTCGTGGATCTCGTAGTACAGCTGCGTCCGGGTCGTGGCGAGGTTGACCGCACCTCCGGTACCCGGGAGCTTGGTGACCGTGGCCCCGGTCGCGTCGACGGCGGCGAAGGGAAACGCGAGGTTGTGCGGATCCGGAACCGTTCGGTAGGGCGGGTCCTCGAAGTTGCCGCCGGTGGAGTGCACACCGCATTCGAGCAGGTGGCCGACGAGGGTGGCCTGACCCAGGAGTTCCCAGTCGTCCAAGGCCCAGCCGAGCTCATGGCAGATGGGTCCGACGAACAGGGAAGGGTCGGCCAGCCGTCCGCCGACCACGAGATCGGCGTCGGCCTCCAGTGCCTCCACGATCGGCTCGGCGCCGATGTAGGCATGAGCCGAGACCAGTCGATCACCGAGTGACCCCACCGTCGTCTGGAGTTCGGGGAGCTCGAGGTCCTCCTGGCGGACCTGATTGAGAACGTCGTCACCTTCGATCATCGCGATGCGAACGCCGGTGCGTCCGACGGCGCGGAGTCCGGCGGCGAACTGGTCGACCGCTGCCCGAGGGTTGGCGGCACCGAAGTTTCCGACGATCCGCCCTCCGGCGGCGGTGAACTCGGCGACCAGGGGGACGAGGTCATCGATGCGCTCGTCCTGTCCGGCTTGTGGGTTCTGGAGTTTGCGTAGCTGGGCCAGGGCCAGTGTGCGTTCGGCCAGGCAGTCGAAGCCCAGGTACCGGACCCGCGCGCTGCGAGCCAGATCGAATGCGGGGCCGAGGCGGTCGTTCGCGTACGCGCTACCGCAGCCGATGAGGACGGACGGGTTCCCCATGGGCTAGGCGTCTGGGGTATCGGCAGCAAAGCGGATGTGTCGAATGCGCAGGTACTCGCTGAAGCCTTCGAGACCCCGCTCGACCCCCAGGCCGCTGGCGCCCGTGCCGACCCACGGCGCCTCGGCCTCGTCCGCTGCGTCACCATTGATGGTGACGGTGCCGGCCCGCAGTCGCGCTGCTATTCCGCGAGCCTCGTCGGCCGGACCCCAGACATTCGCGTTCAGGTCATACGGTGTCCCGTTCGCGATGGCCACCGCCTCGTCGACCGTGTCGTAGGGCAGGCCCTCGGAGACCGCCGCGGTGGGGTCGACGAGGTCCAGGGCATCCATCGAGAGATTCGGGTGATCGATCACGTCGAGCTCCGGGAGGTCAGGAGGAAGGGGAGTAGGGGGTCAGTCGTCCCAGACGGTGATGGCGCGCTCGGGGCAGGAGTCAGCGCCGAGACGAGCGGCCGCTTCCATCCCTGCGGGGACCTCCTCGGAGTCCACGTACGCCTGACCGTCTTCCACGCGAAGGTGGAACAGTTCGGGGGCGCTCATGCGGCACACACCGTGGCCCTGACAGACTTCTGGGTCGACTCGAACACGCATGAGGGCCTCCTTGTTCGGATTGCCTGTCGACAGGACAGGACGTTGGTCGTTAATCTAGTATAACGATTATCAAGAAGAAGGGGTACGCTTCCGGGAGTTCCCCCGAACAGTCCTGCTAGGAGATCGATGTGACCGAGTCAAAGCACTGCCCCGTCGTTCATTTCGACCATAACTCGGCGGAGCATTCCGCAGACCCCGTGGGCTCGTACAAGCAGCTGCGGGAGACAACCCCGGTGGCCTGGTCGGAGTCGTACCGCGGCTACTGGGTCCTCTCTGACTATCAGAGTGTGTTCGACGCGGCTCGCGACGACGCCACCTTCACCAGCCAGCGCACCCCGTCAGGCGGTGAGGGCCTCGCGGTCGTCATCCCGAAGACTCCCATGCATCGTCACATCCCCATCGAGCTCGATCCGCCGGAGTTCCGCAAGTACCGCAAGATCATGAACCCGATCACCGCTCCCGCCGCAACGGACGCGATGCTCGAGATGGTGCAGAAGTACGTCACCTGGTTTGTCGACGAGATCATCGAGTCGGGCACCGGTGACGTGGCCACGACCATCGGGGTTCCGGCGCTGGTGACCGTGGACTGGCTCGGCCTGCCGGTATCCGATTGGCACAAGTTCGCCTTCGTCCACCACCAGATCCTGACCGGCATCCCGGGCAGTGACGACTACAACCGCGCGGTCAACGAGGTCATGCCCGAGATCTCGCAGACGATGCGCGAGGTGATTGCGGCTCGTCGGCAGGAGCCCCAGGACGATGCGATCAGCTTCCTCGTCCAGCAAGAGGTCGACGGCGAGCCGATCGACCTCGAGGACGTGTTCTCCATGGTCGAGCTTCTGCTCGCCGGTGGAACCGGAACGACGTCCTCCCTCGTCAGCCAGACCGTGGTGTGGCTGTACCAGCACCAGGACGTCCGACAGGACCTCATCGACAACCCGGACAAGCTCGATCGCGCCATCGAGGAGTTCCTGCGCTTCTTCAGTCCGACCCAGGGGCTGGCGCGGACCGTGACCAAGGATGTGGACTTCCACGGCTGTCAGATGTTCGCCGAGGATCGCGTGCTGCTCGCCTGGGCCTCCGCGAACCGCGACGAGAGCGCGTTCCCGAACGCGGACGACGTGGATATCGAGCGCTGGCCGAATCGCCACGTGGCATTCGGTGTCGGCGTCCACCGCTGCGCTGGATCCCATCTGGGTCGTGCGATGGCCAAGGAGATGCTCAGCCAGATCCTCACCCGCATGCCGGACTACGTGGTGGACATGGACAACGTGGTTCCCTACCCCCACCAGGGCACCAACACTGGCTACAAGTCGATTCCGATCACCTTCACCCCCGGTCCGCGTCTGGGCCCGGAACTTGACGTCGCCGCTGTCTCTACGCGCTGAAGGGTCCCGGGAGAGTGGATCGGATCGTCGTTGTCGGCATGGGTCTTGCTGGACTGCGCGCGGCTGAGACCCTGCGCGCTGAGGGCTACACCGGCGCACTGACGCTGGTCGGTGAGGAACCTCACGAGTCGTACGACCGGCCGCCACTGTCGAAGCAGTTCCTCTCCGGGACGTGGGATGACGACCGCATCAGGCTCCGGTCGGCCGAGCAACTTCAGGCCCTGGAAGCTGACATCCGTCGCGGTGTCGGAGTGGAGCGTCTGGATCTGTCCAGCCGCTCGGTGCACCTGTCCGACGGTACGGACCTGCCCTACGGCGGCCTCGTCATGGCGACCGGCGCCCGGGCACGTTCCCTTCCGACGTTGGCCGGCCTACCCGGTGTCCATGTGGTGCGCACCATCGACGACTCGCGCAGGCTGGCTGCCGACCTCTCCGCGGATTCGACTGTTGTCGTCATCGGCGGCGGCTTCATCGGGGCCGAAGTCGCCTCGACGGCGCGCAAGCTGGGTGCCGAGGTGACGCTGATCGAGCCGCAGCCGGTCATGCTCGCCCGAGGGCTCGGCCCCACGTTGGGTGCTGCGGTCACCAGCCTGCATCAGCAGAACGGAGTCGATACGCGTACCGGCACCGGTGTCGTCGGGGGCCGAGCCGACGGCGGGCGCACCGTGCTCGAACTGGACGACGGCACCTTCCTCGCAGCCGACGTCGTGGTCGTCGGGGTCGGAGCGGCCCCGGCAGTGGAGTGGCTCGAGGGATCCGGAGTCGCTGTCGAGGACGGCGTGCTGTGCGACGAGGCCTGCCGGGTGCTCGACGTCTCGGGAGCCGTCATTCCCGGTGTCGTGGCGGCCGGCGATGTCGCGCGATGGTTCGTCCCTTCCCAAGCGGCCACGAGGCGAATGGAGCACTGGACCAACGCGCAGGAGCAGGGCACGGCGGCTGCGCGAACTCTGCTGTTCGACGCACGTGGTGAGGTACCGCCGGCTTTCGACCCGATCCCCTATGTGTGGTCCGATCAGTTCGGCCGCAAGATCCAGATCGTGGGCTTCGTCCGCGGGGAGGACGTCCCGCACATCGTCTCCGGGTCGCTCGAGGAGGGTTCCTTCCTGGCCCTCATGGAGCGGGACGGTGAACTCGTGGGAGCCGTGGCTGTGGCCCGGGTGCCGGCCCTCGTGCAGGCGCGAGGCCTGCTGATGTCCGGCGCCTCGTGGCCTGATGCGGTGGCGGCCTTCGCTACCTGAACCACGGGCAGCGTCCCACTCTCGGCCAGTCCGTCGTACACGTGCACCACCCACGCATAGGAGGAGTAGGCATGGCAGAGCAACTGACACTGGAGCAGCGGATTCGGCGCATCGAGGATCGTGAAGAGATCCGCGATCTCGTGGTGATGTACGGCGTCATCATGGATGAGCGCGACTTCGACGGCATCGATCGGCTCTTCATCCCCGAGGGCACCCTTCGATCCGCGGATGGAGTGTTCGCTGCTGAGGGCATCGAGGCCATTCGGGCCACCTACCAGGGGCGGTTCGACGCGCTGGGGGCCACGAATCACTTCACCCACGGTCACGTGATCCGATTCGATCCGGAGAATCCCGATCACGCGTATGGGTTCCTGGCTTCCCACGCCGAGGTCGACCGCGACGGTATCGCGATGGTGGTCGCGCTGCGCTACCTCGACGAGTACGTGCGAACCGACCGCGGATGGCAGTTCAAGGACCGGGAGATGTCCTACATGTACTACGTCCCGGTGACCCAGTACGCCGAGGCCATGGTGGGGCCGGACCGGGTTCGGGCGTACGGAACCGCCACCCGGGCGGACTGGCCCGAGGCCCTGAACGGGAGCGATGTCTCCTGGATCCGCGACTGGATCGAGTACTAGGCCATGTCGACCGTCCCCGTTATCGTCGTCGGCTCCGGTGCGGCGGGTCTCGCCGCAGCGCTGGGAGCCCGGGCCCAGGGGGCCCACGTCACCGTTCTGGAATCGACCGAGTATGTCGGCGGCACCACGGCGCTCTCCGGCGGTGTCGCCTGGATTCCGGTGAACCATCTGGAAGCGGCAGGGGGGGGCCGGGACTCCACCGAACGTGCTCTGACCTACCTCGACCGGTTGGCTCTCGGGGATGTCGATCCTGAGCTGGTCCAGCGATTCGTCGAACAAGCTGGAACTGCTGCGCAGTGGCTGGATGAGAACAGTGCGTTGGATTGGGAGCTGCTGCCCTACCCGGACTACCACGGTGAGATGGACGGTGGCTTGGAGCAGGGTGGACGTTCGCTGTCCGCCTGCATCGTCACCCCGGAGCCGGATGTCGCCGAGCTCCTGCGACCGGCCCTGTCCTGGCGGGCACCGGTGACGCATCTGGAGGCCATGACCAATACCGTCGATCCCGACGTCATCGCCCAGCGTCGAGTGGACGGCACCGTCACGATGGGCCAGGCCCTCATCGCCGCGCTCCTGCGTACCTGTCTGGACGAGGGCATCGATGTGCTCGTCGACTCCCGTGCGACGGGGCTGGTCCGGGACGGGGCGTCCGTGGTGGGCGTCATCGTCGAGACCCCCGACGGCACCCGCGAACTGCGCGGCAGTGTGGTGCTGGCGTCCGGTGGTTTCGAGCGCGACCCGGCCTTGGCTCGGGCCTTCCTACGCATGCCGACTCCCGGCCCTACGGGTGCCCCCGGCGCCAAGGGAGACGGACTGCGCATGGCCATGTCCGTCGGGGCCGATCTCGGCAACATGTCGGAGGCCTGGTGGGCACCGACGATCCGCATTCCCGGCGACGAGATCGCAGGTGAGCCGCTCTACCGGATCATCCTCAACGAGCGCAGCCGGCCGGGGGGGATCATGGTCGACGCTCGAGGACGACGGTTCGTCAACGAGTCACAGAACTACAACGACGTGGGACGTTCCCTCCACTCCTTCGATGCACTCTCGTACCGCTTCGATCGGGAGGAGTCCTGGCTGGTATTCGACCGCACCTACCGCGAGTCGTACCTCATCGGCCCTGTCTTCCCATCAGATCCGGATCCGGAGTTCTTCCTCGGTGCACCGACGCTGTCCGGACTCGCCGAACTCATGGGGGTTCCTGCAGATGCTCTGCAGCAGACTGTCGAGACCTTCAATGCGCACGCGAAGGAGGGCAGTGATCCGCACTTCCAGCGCGGTGGCACCTCCTACGACCGGGCGCTGGGCGACGCCGAGGCGGACCACCCGAACCTGCGGCCCCTCACCGACGCGCCGTTCTACGCCCTGCGTATCCATCCGGGAACCCTCGGCACCAAGGGTGGCCCGCGTACGGACGCCGACGGTCGTGTTCGCGCCGTGACCGGAGGGGTGATCCCCGGTCTGTACGCCGCGGGCAACGCCGCTGCGAGTGGTCTGGGCTTCGCCTACCCCGGTGCGGGCGGCACCCTCGGCCCGGCGGTGACGTTCGGCCTCCTGGCCGGGCGCGCGGCCGTCGCCGACCAACGAGGGGCGTCATGAGGCCGACCTCCCTGTGAATCCCTTTGTCGTGGGCGCCCTGCTCACGGCCTATGTGGCAGCGCTCTCACTCGTCGTGGGGGCGCTGCCGTCTACTCGCATGCGCGCGGTCGTCTACAGCATGCCGATCCCGATGTCCCTGCTGTCGCTTCTGGGTCCGGATCTGGTCGACCCGCACGTCATCACCGGTCTGCTGGTCAACGCCTCCTTCTTCTGGCTGGTCGCCCTCGGCGACCGACTCGGGTGGCACCGACTGCCGTCCACGCTCGCGGCCACCGTCGCGTATGCGGGCGCGGCGTACGTCCTGAACGCAGGACCGAGCTTGACCGTGATCCTCGCCGTGGCGGTCTCGCTGGTGATCTGGGGTGGGTTGTTGCCCGTGATCCGGCGCATACCGCCTCTCGCCGTATCGCCGGTGGCGACGGTGGGTGTGCAGCGGCTCCTGATCGTCTTCTTGACAGCAGCGGGGGCGGTGGCGATTGCGGGAATTCTCGGTCCGTACGTCGTCACCTTCCCCTATACCGGTATCACGATGTCGCTGACCTATCCGGGCAGCGTGGTGCCGTTCGCTCGGAGCTTCTGGATCAATGGCTTGCCGCCGCTGCTCGCCTACGGCACGGGACTTGCTGCCGGTGCTGCGGTGGGGATTCCCATGTGGGGTGCTGTGCTGTGTGGGCTGGCTGGCTGGGGGATCGTGACCGCGGGCGTCGCGTGGGCTCAGCGATCAGCCCCGGAACCAGAAGCGGAGTCGAGCGTCGCGTGACGCTCGACTCCGCTTCAGGGTCCTCAGGCGCGGCAGTGACTACTTGGCGGTGATGCCGCCGTCCACGGGGATGGTGACGCCGGTGACGTAAGTGGACATGTCACTGGCGAGGAAGAGCGCCACGTTCGCGATCTCGCTTGGCTGGCACACGCGCCCCAGCGGGATCTGCGCCTGGAATGCCGTCTTGCGCGCCTCGATCTCGGCCTCGTCATCGGTACGGAAGAAGGCCTTCAGCCCCGGGGTCTCGACCGACCCTGGAGCGATCGCGTTGACGCGCACCTTGTCGGCTGCCAGCGCCAGGGCCATCGAGCGAACGAGCGCGATGACGCCGCCCTTGGTGAAGGAGTACAGCGGGCTGTACGGGGAGCCCACGAGTCCGGACGTCGAACTGGTGAAGATCACCGAGGCGCCATCGGCGCGCTTGAGCGCGTCGGTGAGGTAGCCACTGAGGAAGAAGGACGCTCGGGCGTTGATTTCGATGCCGAAGTCCCACTCCTCCTCGCTGAGGTCCATGCCGGCAGCCCCGGGGATGCCGACATTGTTGTAGAGCACATGGAGCTTGCCGTGCTCCTTCTCGACGCGATCGGCGAGGTCCTTCAGGGCCCCCAGGTCACGGACGTTCACGACCTCGGCCTGAGCGCTGCCGCCTTCGGCGGCGATGGCATCGACGGTCTCCTGTGCGGCGGCCTCGTTGACGTCGACGACGATGACGTGCGCCCCGTTGCGTGCGAAGGTCTCCGCACCGGCGCGGCCCATGCCGGAGGCACCGGCGGTGATGAGCGCGACCTTGTTCTGCAGCAGCATGGTTCTCCCTAGTTGTTGGTGGTGAGAAGTCTGGCCAAGGCGTAGGCCTGGCGGGTGGCGTACACGAGTCGCCGCGGTGCGTACGCATCGCCGAGGATGTGCACCTGTGGATGCTGGCCCTTCAGCTCCTCGTACAGGCCGGTATCGGAGACGCCACTGCATGCGAGGACGACCGACTCGATACCGGGAAGCGTGCGCTCGACCCCGGAGTACACGTTGCGCACGGTGACCGACGAGGGCTCGATACCGACGACGTCCTCCATCAGGCGGATCTCGACACCGTTCTCGTCCAGTCGGCCGAGAATCGCTCCGACGATGTAGCGACCGAGCAACTGGGCCGGGGCATTGGTGGCATAGACGACCGTGACGTCCTTGCCCTGCCGGGCGAGGTGATCGGCGACGAGAAGTGGGGGCAGGTGGTCATCCTGTGCCACCACTAGAACTCGCTGGCCAGTGCTCGCTGTTCCGTCGAGAACGTCCCGAGCGTCGACGACCTGCTCACCGTCCACACCGGGAATGGCTGGGCGGTAGGGAATGGCTCCGGTTGCGACCGCTACGACATCGGCCTCTGCGGCCAGGACGTCCGCTGCCCTGGCGCGCTTGCCCAGCTCCACGTTGACACCGGTCGTCGCCAGACGCCTTTCTTGCCAGTCGAGGTACTCGTCGTAGCGCTCCATGTCGGGGGCCATGCCGGCCCAGCGCAACTGGCCACCGAGTCGATCGCTGGCCTCCCACAAGGAGACGTCGTGGCCGGATTCGCGGCACAGGGCAGCGAGCTCCATGCCTGCCGGGCCACCACCGACGACGACGACGCGACGCGGGGTGTCGGTGACCGGCCACGGCCCGTCGACCTCGTTGCTCGTCGAGGGGTTGACCGCACATCCGAACGGCAGGCCCTCCACATATCGACGGCTGATGCACTCGTTGCAGCCGATGCAGGGACGGATGTCGATGGCCCGCCCGGCTTCGGCCTTCGCCAGCAACTGGCCGTCCGCGATGAACGCGCGAGCGATGCCCACAACGTCGGCGTTGCCATCGGCGAGAACCTTCTCGGCAACGTCCGGACCGTTGACCTTGCCGGTGTAGACGACCGGAAGAGAGATGGCGCGCTTGAGGTTGCCGGCGAGGTCGGCCCACTGCGCCGGATCGAACCATGTGGGCTGGATGTAGCTGGGATTGCCCCAGGGGCTGCCGACAACGCCGTGCACGTAGTCGATGAGCCCGGTGGACTCCAGGTACTGGGCGATCTCGATGGAACCGCTGTTGTCGAAGCCGCCGGGTGCCTCCTGGCGCAGGTTCAGCCGCACGCCGACCGTCATGGTGCTGCCGACCTCATCGCGAATCGCCTGCAACGTCTCGACGGCGAAACGACAGCGGTTCTCCAGTGAGCCGCCGTACTTGTCCGTGCGCTGGTTGGTCAGAGGAGACAGGAACCACTCGTGCAGATCGTCGTGGTTGTAGTGGAGTTCGACGCCGTCTGCTCGTCCCTCCTGCGCCAGTCGGGCAGAGGCCGCGTACTCGCGGGTGAAGGCGGCGATGTCCTCGTGATTCATGACATGGGGCATGAGGTTGATGACCGGGGCGCTCTTCACGGGGGATGGTCCGTGCGGCATGCCACCTTGGTGCACCATCTGCACGGTGACATACGTGTCATGGCGGTGCATCGTGTCCGCGAACTGCTGGATGCGTTCGACGAAGAAGGGCAGCCGGAAGAATCCGAGGGTGGCTGCCCCGACTCCGGTCGGTTCGAAGCCGGGAATGAACGTGTTCTGCAGGTGCGTTGACAGCGCGCCGATCCAGGCGAGACCTGCTGTGGCCCGCTCTTCGAAGTAGGCGATGTTCCGCTCGGCATCGGCATCGCTTCCGAAGATGTTTCCGATGGCCGAGGCATGCGGGGGCGCTGTGGTGCGGTTGCGCAGGTTCATGGTGCCGATCGTGATCGGCGAGAACAGGTGAGGGTACGGATGCGAGCTCATGGGGCTCCTTTCGACAATCGGAGGGTATCCGATCTCTACATATGATGCGTATGGATACGCGAGACGCCTCGGCTAGGAACCGGCGGCAGTGTTCGGTCCGAGTGTCTGGCCGCCGTCCACCGCTAGCTCGGCGCCGGTGATGTACGAGGCGTCGTCGGATGCGAGGAAGAGCACCGCCTGAGTGACCTCCTCCGGCTCGCCGAGTCGCTGGAGTGCCTGAGTGGGCAGATGCTGCTCGCGTCCGCCGAGCATCGGGGTCCGGATCGGTCCGGGATGGATGCTGTTGACCCGGATCCCGAACTCCCCGAGCTCGAGGGCTGCCGCCTTGGTCATGCCACGCACCGCCCACTTGCTGCCGACGTAGGCGTTCATGTTGGCCCGTCCGGTCAGTCCACGAGAGGACGACACGTTGACGATGGCACCTCTTCGGTGCTCCTTCATCGCTTCGGTCACCGAGGCCATCCCGAGCCAGGTGCCGGTCTGGTTGACGGCGACCACTCGGCTCCAGGTCCCTTGGTCGCGATCGTGGAGAGATCCGAAGCCCACGACTCCTGCGTTGTTCACCAGGGCCGTGACAGGACCCAGGCCGACGGCCTGCGCAACGATGTCGTCCCAGGATTCGGCACGGGTGACATCCAGATGCCGATAGTGCACGGACCCTCCGAGCTCATCCGCGAGCTCTTGTCCGGCAGCGTCGTTGACATCTCCGGCCAAGACGATCGCGCCCTCCCGCGCGAACCCCCTCACGTGCGACGCCCCCATTCCCTGAGCCGCTCCGGTCACGATGACCACCTGATTGACGAACCGCCGATGGGTCATGGTGGGCCTCCCCAGATCTTGTCCTTCGCGCTAACTATATATATGATGTTCATCAATTGTGGGTCTGGTCGTTGGATCGACTACTCACACCCGGGAATCTTGGGATCTCGAGGGAGAGGACAGTCATGAAGGTCGCCGTGTGTGTGAAGCAGGTGCCGGATACGTGGGCGGAGAAGAAGCTCCGTGCGGGGGACGCGCTGCTGGATCGTGAGTCTGCTGATGGTGTGATGAATGAGCTCGACGAGTATGCGGTCGAGGAGGCGTTGCAGTTGATCGAGGCGCACGGTGGTGAGGTCGTGGTGCTGAGTATGGGGCCTGATCGTGCGGCGGAGACGGTCCGCAAGGCTCTGAGTATGGGTGCGGATGCGGGTATCCATGTGGTGGATGACTCGCTCGCGGGTTCGGATGCGATTGCCACCAGTGCTGTGATTGCGAAGGCGTTGGAGGGTATGGGCTTCGATCTGGTCATCTTCGGTTCGGAGTCGACGGATGCGCGGATGAGTGTGGTGCCGGCGATGGTGGCGGAGCGGTTGGGCTGGGCGCAGGTGACGTTTGCTCAGAAGGTTGAGGTTGCTGGTTCGGAGGTGACGATCGAGCGGGCGACGGAGAATGGTTCGGACACGGTGACGGCGTCGATGCCGGCGGTGGTGAGTGTGATCGAGAAGATCAATGAGCCGCGGTATCCGTCGTTCAAGGGCATCATGGCGGCGAAGAAGAAGCCGGTCGAGACGGTTGCTGTGGCGGATTTGGGTCTTGATGCTGCGGTGGTGGGGTCTGCGGCGGCGTGGAGTGCGGTGGAGGATTTCGCGGCGCGTCCGCCGAAGGCGGCCGGCACGATCGTGACCGACGAGGGCGATGGCGGCGCGAAGGTCGCCGCCTTCCTTGCCGACCAGAAGTTCATCTGAGCCGGCCATGAGTGTCGATGTGTCACTGCCATCCGGCCGCGTGGGACCCTCCGGCCGGGATCGACTGACCTGGCGCGCGATCGTTCCGATGAAGGACCTCCCGACGTCGAAGTCGCGATTGCGCCTACCCGAGGAACTGCGGCGCAATATCGCCCTCGGGATGCTCATGGACACGATGAGCGTCTTGCTCAAGGTGCCGTCGGTTGGTGAAGTCGTCCTGCTGACCGGGGATCTGGATCTTGCACGCGAGGCCGACCGGCTGGGAATTCGCAGTCTGGCGGACCGAGGCGACGGGGATCTGAATCTGGCCTTGCGTGAGGCGATGCGAGAGGCCGAGCCGGTCATGCCGACCGTGGTGGTTCCGGCGGATCTGCCATGTCTGCGTGCCAACTACGTCGAGACGTTCTTGAAGGTGGCCTCCCGCGGCCGGGGTTGTTTCGCCGCCGATGCGGACGGCTCGGGCACCACGCTTGCCGCCTTTCCGGATCCGATGGTCGCGTCCCCTGCCTACGGCCGTGGGTCTGCCCACTTCCATGCACTCGCGGGGATGAGGTCGGTGGAGGTTCCGGTGTGGCTTCGTCGTGACGTCGACACAGTCGAACATCTCAGCGTTGCCGAGGCCCTGGGATTGGGGATCAATACGCGGTCCGCGGCGCGCCAGCGCACGACAGCACGAACACTGCTCATCTGATGAGGGACAAGGGAGAACGTGATGGCTGAGGTTCTGGTTCTGGTTGATCAGGCTGATGGTGTGGTGAAGAAGTCCACGACGGAGTTGCTGACTGCGGCGCGTGGTCTGGGTGAGCCGGCTGCAGTGTGGGTGGGCCCGGGTTGTGGTGATGCGGCGATGGCCACGCTGGGTGAGTTCGGCGCCACGAAGGTGTATGTGGCTGGCGATGACGAGCTGGCCAAGCATCCGGTGGCTCCTGCGGCGGAGGTTCTGGCTCAGTTGGTGAGCGAGGTGTCGCCGGTAGCGGCGCTGGTGCCGTCCACTGCTGATGGCAAGGAGGTTGCTGCGCGGTTGGCGGTGAAGGTCGGTTCGGGCATCATCACCGATGCTGTGGAGGTCGTGGCCGATGGTGATCGTGTGGTGGCGACGCAGAGTGTGTTTGGTGGGTCTACGATTGTGCACTCGACGGTGACGCATGGTGTTCCGATCGTCACGGTGCGGGGTAATGCGGTGGCTCCGGAGGCCGCACCGGCATCCCCGGCCCGCGTCGAGGTGACTGTTGCCTTGTCGGATGTGGCGAAGAAGGCGACGATTACTGGTCATACGGCGGCGGTGAAGGGTGGTCGGCCCGAGCTCACTGAGGCGCAGATTGTGGTGTCGGGTGGTCGTGGTGTGGGTTCGCCGGAGGGGTTCGGTGTGATCGAAGCGTTGGCTGATTCGCTGGGTGCGGCGGTGGGTGCGTCGCGTGCGGCGACGGATGCGGGCTGGTATCCGCATCAGTTCCAGGTGGGGCAGACCGGTAAGACGGTGTCGCCGCAGTTGTATATCGCCAGTGGCATCTCCGGGGCGATTCAGCATCGTGCGGGTATGCAGACGTCGAAGACGATCGTGGTGGTCAACAAGGATCCGGAAGCGCCGATCTTCGAACTGGCTGACTACGGCGTCGTGGGTGACCTGTTCACCGTCGTGCCGCAACTCACCGAGGAGATCGGCAAGCGCACAGGCTGACACCGGTACCCTCCGATGTCCGCCGCGGAGTTCAGCTGGCTACTGCGGTGCTCAGATTGCCGCTGCGGGTGAGCTTGCGGAGTCGAAGACCAAAACCATCCTGATTCCTGATTCCTGATTCCTGATTCCTGATTGCGAGGAGACTGCCCA
>Ga0181554_1001117_pt1 | contig 25940 bp, 24 predicted proteins | sample 011ome_16_FD_145602 | JGI IMG/M metagenome (GOLD analysis project Ga0181554, IMG submission 145602) | Coastal salt marsh microbial communities from the Groves Creek Marsh, Skidaway Island, Georgia - 011503CT metaG (spades assembly) | ecosystem: Environmental > Aquatic > Marine > Intertidal zone... | reverse complement strand
GAACCCCGTGGGCTATCTCGACTACACGATTGCAAGCTGGACGAAGGCGAAGGACCTTTCGGCCTTCAGCGAGGAGGCGCTGGCCGAATACCGCATGCATTACGCAACACCCGAACACATCCACGCGACCTGCAACGATTATCGCGCCGGGGCGACCTATGACCTGAAGGCCGACGAGGCAGACCATGCGGCGGGCCGCAAGATCACCTGCCCCACGCTGGCCATCTGGGGCAATGCGGGTATTCCGAGCGAGACGGAGGGGCCGCTCGAGGCGTGGCGGCAATGGTGCACAGAGGTCGAGGGCCACGGCATCGACTCCGGCCATTTCGTTGCGGAGGAAAATCCGCAAGCCGCCCTCGCAGCCCTTCTGCCTTTCCTGGGTGCCCATGCGCATTGACCGCCAGCAGGCCTTTTCCGGCACCACCACAGCCGACATCGACGCGGGCGCACTCGAAACCTATCTCGCAGGGCATATTGATGGCTTCGCCGGGCCGCTTTCACTGGCGCGCTTCAAGGGCGGGCAATCGAACCCGACCTACAAGCTTTCCACACCCGGTGCCGCTTACGTGCTGCGGCGCAAGCCCTTCGGCAAGCTGCTGCCCTCCGCCCATGCCATCGAGCGCGAATACCGCGTGACGGCGGCGCTGGGGCAAGCCGGCTTTCCCGTGGCGCGCCCGCTTCATCTGTGTACGGAGGAGAGCGTGATCGGCGCGGCCTTCTACGTGATGGACCACGCCGAGGGCCGCGTGTTCTGGGAGCCGCATGCGCCGGGGCTTTCCGGTCATGAACGCGCGGCGCTGTTCGACTCTCTGAACGAGACGATCGCGCGGCTTCACGGCTTCGACCCTGCCCAACTGGGCCTTTCGGATTTCGGCAAGCCGCAGGGCTATGTCGCCCGGCAGATCAAGCGCTGGAGCGAGCAATATCGCGCCTCCGAGACGGAGACGATCCCCGAGATGGACCGGCTGATCGCGTGGCTTCCCGGCGTGTGCCCGGCGGATTCGGGTGCCGCCGTGGTTCATGGCGATTTCCGCCTCGACAATTGCATCGTGCACCCCACGGAGCCGCGCGTGATCGCGGTGCTGGACTGGGAGCTTTCGACCATCGGCGACCCGCTGGCCGATTTCACCTATCACCTGATGCAGTGGTTCATGCCCGTCTCCGAGACGGGCGCCGGTGTCGGCTCGCTGCTGGGCCATGAGCAGGATGCGGGCGTGCCGCCGGTGGAGGCCTATATCGCGGAGTATTGCCGCCGCTCAGGCCGCAGCGGCATTCCGAACCTCTCAGTCTACATGGCGTATAATTTCTTCCGCCTCGCGGCAATCCTGCAGGGCATATTGGGCCGCGTGCGGGACGGCACGGCGGCCAACGCAGATGCCGCCGCCATGGCCCGCCAGGTGAGGCCCCTGGCGGAAACGGCCTGGCGCTTCGCCAAGGAGGCGGGCGCATGAGCGGACCGCGGATCGGCCTGGCACTGGGCGGGGGGAGCGCGCGGGGGCTGGCGCATATTCCCATCCTCGAAGTGTTCGACGAGTTGGGCCTCAGGCCCACGGTGATCGCAGGCTGTTCCATCGGCTCGCTCATCGGGGCGGCCTATGCGGGCGGCATGAGTGCGCGGGAGATCCGCGACCGGGCGGAGATGCTGCTCTCCAACCGCCTCGGCGCGCTACGCTATGCCTTCGGCGAAAAGCGCATCAAGCCCTTCGACCTTCTGGCGCTGAACGGCCTCGCCTCGCTTCATCTTCAGGGGGAGACGCTGGCGGGTCTGGTACTGCCGGAGACGCTGCCGAAGAACATCGAGGACCTTTCCCTGCCCTTCAAGGTGATCGCCACCGACTTCGACGCCATGGAGGAGCGGGTGATCGAGACGGGGCCGGTCTTGACGGCCGTGGCGGCCTCGATCGCCATTCCGGGCGTGATCCTCGGGCCGGTGGTGGACGGGCACACCTATGTCGATGGCGGCATCACCAATCCCGTGCCCTTCGACCATGTACGGCAGGGAACGGACATCGTGGTGGCGGTGGATGTGACGGGGCGGCCCCGCATGGGGAACGGCAAGAGCCGCACCAACATCGAACTGGCCGTGGGCTCGCTGCTCATCATGTTCAACCAGGTGGCGGCGCTCCGCCGCGCGGTGAGTCCGCCGGACATCTACATCTGCCCGGCGATCCATGACTTCGCCGGCGGTGACTTCTTCCGCATCAAGGAGGTGCTGGAACAGGCCCAACCCGCCAAGGACGAGTTGAAGCGCGAGTTGGAGAAGCGGATTTCGGCCTTCGCCTAGCGGCGGGCCTTGAAGAAATCCTTCAGGAGTTCCCTCGCGCGTGTTTCGCCCAACCCGCCATAGACATCCGGCGCGTGGTGGCAGGTCGCTTGCGCGAAGAAGCGGGGCCCGTGCTCGACTGCACCCATCTTCTCATCCGCCGCCGCGAAATAGAGTCTGCGGATGCGGGCAAAGGAAATGGCTCCGGCGCACATGGCGCAGGGTTCGAGCGTCACATGCAGGTCGCAGTCGATGAGGCGCTCGGAGCCGATTTTTGCCGCCGCCTCGCGGATCGCCAGCATCTCGGCATGGGCGGTGGGGTCTTTCAGTTCCAGCGTGCGGTTTCCGGCGCGGGCGAGGATGTTGCCGGCCTTGTCGGCCACCACGGCGCCCACGGGCACTTCCCCCCGCCGGGCGGCGGCTTCGGCCTCGGCGAAGGCGGCCTGCATTGGCTCTGGCAGTTTCAGTCGCATCGTGCCAGATGAGGCAAACATGGGTTCGGGGTCAAGATGAGCGAATTCGAAGGGGAACGCATCGCCAAGGTGATCGCCCGTGCGGGGCTCTGCTCCAGGCGCGATGCCGAGCGGCTGATCGGCGAGGGGCGCGTCAAGCTCAATGGCAAGGTGCTGACGGCGGCCGCCACCAACGTGACGGCGAAGGACGTGGTCACCGTCGACAATTTGCCCCTCCCCCACAAGGAGGAGACGCGGCTGTGGCGCTACCACAAGCCCGCCGGGCTCGTGGTCTCCAACAACGATCCGCAGGGGCGGCCCACCGTGTTCCAGAAGCTGCGCGAGCAATTGCCGCGCGTCATGTCGATCGGACGGCTCGACATCAACACCGAGGGCTTGCTGCTGCTGACCAATGACGGCGAGCTGGCGCGCTTCCTCGAACTGCCCGCCACCGGCTGGATCCGCCGCTACCGCGTGCGCGCCTATGGCCGCATCGAGGAGCAGGCGCTGAAGAAGATCGAGAACGGCGTGGTGATCGATGGCGTGCGCTATGGGCCGGTCGAGGCCAAGATCGAGCGCGCGCAGGGCGACAACACGTGGCTGACCATCGCCATCAAGGAAGGCAAGAACCGCGAGGTGAAGCGCATCTGCGAGCATCTGGGGCTGCAGGTGAACCGGCTGATTCGCACGTCCTTCGGTCCCTTCCAGCTGGGCGAACTGGCGCGCGGCGGCGTCGAGGAGGTGCCGACGCGGGCGATGAAGTCCAGCATTGGCGAAAAGTTCTTCAAGAAGGAAGATGATGCGCATCGTCGGTGGAAAGTTCAAAGGCCATAGCATCGCCCCGCCCCACGGCTCCGCCACCCGGCCCACGACCGACCGGGTTCGGGAATCGGTGTTCAACATCCTGGCCCACGGGATCGAGGGGCTGGACATCGAGGGCGCGCGCGTGCTGGACCTGTTCGCAGGCACCGGGGCCATGGGCCTCGAGGCGATCTCGCGCGGGGCGCGCTTCTGCCAATTCGTGGAAGAGAGTGCCGAGGCGCGCGGCCTGGTGCGCAAGAATGCCGATGCGCTGGGCGTGATCGGGCTCGCGAAGATCTGGCGCCGCGACGCCACCAACCTCGGGCCCTGCGCGCCGCAGCCGGGCTTCGACCTCGTCTTCGCCGACCCGCCCTATGGCAAGGGGTTGGGCGAAAGGGCGCTGGCCTCGCTCGTCTCCGGCAAATGGCTGAACCCCGGCGCCATCGTGGTGCTGGAGGAAGCGCAGAAAGCCGAGGTGTCCGCCATTGACGGTCTGACGTTGATCGACGAGCGTGACTATGGCGACACGAAGATCCGCTTCTACCGGCAGGGAACACCATGAAGATCAGGAAGCTCGAAACCTTCTGCAACGAGTTCGTCGGCTTCGTGCGGGTGACGGCGGATACGGGCGACCAGGGCTGGGGCCAGGTCTCGACCTATAACTCCGACATCACCTGCGAGATCTTCCACCGGCAGGTGGCGCGTCATGCCCTGGGCACGGATGCGCTGGATTTCGCCGACACGCTGGAGATCATCAGCGAGCGGGAGCACAAATATCCGGGCTCATACCTGCGCCGCGCCATGACGGGGCTGGACACGGCACTCCTCGACTTGCGCGGCAAGCTGGAGGGAAAGCCCGTGACGGCGCTGTTCGGCGGAACGCCGGGCAAGCTCCGCGCCTATGCGTCCTCCATGAAGCGCGACATCACGCCAAAGGACGAGGCCAAGCGCCTGTGCAAGCTGCGCGATGACAAGGGCTTCGACGCCTTCAAGTGGCGCGTGGGGGCCGAATGCGGGCGCGACAAGGATGAATGGCCGGGCCGCACGGAAGAGATCGTGCCGGTCGTCTCCCGCGCGCTGGGCGATGGCATTGCCAAGCTGGTCGATGCCAATTCCTGCTATTCCCCGAAACGCGCCATCGAGGTGGGTAGGCTCCTTGAAGCGGAGGGCATCGGCCATTTCGAGGAGCCCTGCCCCTATTGGGAGTTCGCCCAGACGAAGCAGGTGGCGGACGCGCTGTCGATCGACGTGACCGGCGGCGAACAGGATTGCGAATTCACCGCCTGGGAAACGATGATCGGCATGCGCGCGGTCGATATCGTCCAGCCAGACGTGATGTATATGGGCGGCATGCTGCGCACGTTGCGCGTGGCCAGGATGGCCGAAGCGGCGGGCCTGCCGGTGACGCCGCATGCGGCGAACCTCTCGCTTGTGACCATGTGCACGATGCACCTGCTGCGCGCCATTCCGAATGCAGGCAAGTATCTCGAATTCTCGATCGAGGAAGAGGATTACTACCCTTGGCAATATGGCCTTTTCCTCGGCGATCCCTACCGGATCGAGGCGGGCCAAGCGACAGTGACGGATGCGCCGGGCTGGGGCGTGGAGATCAACCCCGCCTGGCTGGAGACGGCGCAGTACCGGGTGAGCGAGGCGGGCTAACGCCGGCCGAACAGCTTTTCGATATCGGCGAGCTTCAGTTCGATGAAGGTGGGGCGGCCGTGGTTGCACTGGCCGGAATTTGGCGTCGACTCCATCTCGCGGAGCAGCGCGTTCATCTCCTCCGGCCGGAGTTTCCGGCCCGAGCGCACCGAGTGGTGGCAGGCCATGGTGGCGAGCACGTGGTTGACGCGTTCTTCGACGGTGGTCGAGACACCGAGCTCGGAAAGCTCGTCCGCCACGTCGCGCAGGATGCCGCCGATGTCCGCCTTGCCGATGGCAGCGGGCACCTCCCGCACGATGATCGCCCCCTCGCCGAAACCTTCGACCACGAGGCCGCCCTGCGCCAAGAGATCCGCGGCGGCGGCAAGGCGCTCCACGCTGGCGGGGTCCAGGTCCACCACTTCCGGCACGAGCAGCGGCTGGGTCTCGATGCCGCGCGCCGCACGCTCCTGCTTCAGGCGCTCATAGACGAGGCGCTCATGGGCGGCGTGCTGGTCGACCAACACGAAGCCGTCCTTCGTCTGCGCCACGATGTAATTGTCGTGGATCTGCGCGCGGGCCTGGCCCAGCGGATAGTCGGGGAGCGGCGCCTCTGGCTCCGCCACGGGGAGCGCCGAGGGCGGCAGGTTCATGGCGAAGGCCGATTGCACCTCGCCCAGGCCCGGCCGCGTGTAAGCTTCGGGCGGCGGCGGCATGGGCCGGAAGGGCGCCTGCGGCATGACGGGCCGGAAGCTCGACACGGTCTGGCGCGAGAGGCCCCTATCGGGGCTGCGCTGGCGTCCCAGCGCCTCGCGGATGGCGCTGACGATGAGGCCGCGCACGAGGCCGCCATCGCGGAAGCGCACCTCCGCCTTGGCGGGATGCACGTTCACATCCACCACCTGCGGCGGGCAGGCCAGAAACAACACGAGGGCCGGGAAGCGGCCCGGCGGCAGCACATCGGCATAGGCGCCGCGAATGGCGCCCGAGATGAGCTTGTCTCGCACGCTGCGGCCATTGACGAACATGAATTGCTGGGCGCCGGAATTGCGCGAGAAGGTGGGAAGACCGGCAAAGCCCCGGACCGTGACGCCTTCACGCTCCAACTCGAAGGCCACCGCATTTTCCATGAACTCCGCACCCAAGATGCGGCGGATGCGGGCCTCCTCGGCCTCACCCTTCGGCACGTCGATGAGGCGGCGCTCCTCCGTCACGAAGGAGAAGCCGACGGCGGGATGGGCCAGCGACATGCGGCGCACGACGTCGGCGGCTTCCGCCGTTTCGGTACGCTCCGCTTTCAGGAACTTCAGGCGAGCGGGGGTGGCGAAGAACAGGTCCTTCACCTCGATCTCGGTGCCGCGCGACAGGGCTGCGGGCCGGGGCGGCGTCAAGGCTCCGCCCTCCACCGCGATCACATGCGCATCCCCGCCAGCGCGGGGCCGGGAGGTGATGGCGAGACGGCTGACCGAACCGATGGAGGGCAGCGCCTCGCCCCGGAAGCCGAGGAAGCGGATGTCGACCAGGTCATCGTCCGAGAGCTTGGAGGTGGCATGGCGCTCGACGGCCAGCGCCAGGTCTTCCGGACCCATGCCGATGCCATCGTCGGAGACGCGGATCAGGCTCTTTCCACCGCCGCGGAAGGCGACGTCGATCTGGGCCGCACCCGCATCGACCGCGTTTTCGACGAGTTCCTTCACCACGCTGGCGGGGCGCTCGATCACCTCGCCCGCCGCGATGCGGTTCACCGTTCCTTCCGATAGCCTGCGGATTCGCATGGCACGAGTTTAGCCCCTGCGGATGCCCTGCACAGCCCCTGAGCTCACTTCAGCCCTTCGGGGCGGCCGACCACGGTGACGATGAGGCGGTCCGGGTGAAGAAGGCGCTTCGCCTGGGCCTTGACCTGATCCAGCGTGACGGCCTCGACCATGGCATTGCGCTTTTCGACGTAATCCTTGCCCAGGCCCTGCTGCTGAAGCCCCAGCAGTTGATCGGCGATGGCGGAATTGCTGGAGAAGCGCAGCGCATAGGAACCGGTGAGATAGGTCTTGGCCTCGTCCAGCTGCTGCTGCGTGGGGCCCTGCTCGGCCATTTTCGCCATCACCTCGCGGGCCACCTTCAGCGCTTCGGCAGCGGTCTTGTTCCCCGTCTGGAGCACGCCGGCGTAGAAGCCGATGCGCTGTGAGGGCGAGAGGCCAAAGCCCACGCCATAGGTGAGGCCGCGCTTCTCGCGGATTTCTTCCGACAGGCTGGAGTTGAGGCCGCCGCCGCCGAGGATCTCGGACATGACATAGGCCGGGATGAAATCCGGATCGCTGCGGAGGATGCCCTCGTGGCCGAAGACCACGACGCTCTGCGGAATGTCGCGGTCGATGACCTGAAGCTTCGGCCCCTGCGCGGCCTTCGCGTCCGGAAGCTTCGGTGCTTCCGGTGCCTTTTCAGGAAGCTTGCCGAAGATTTCGTCCAGCATCGGGCCCAGCTCGGCGGCCGTGATGTCGCCGACCACCGCAACCTGCAACGTGTCGCGCGAGAAGATGCGGCGGTGCGTTGCGCGGAGATCATCGGCGCTGATGGCACCCATGGTCTGCTCCGTGCCCTCGTTGCGGCGCGCATAGGGGTCACCCGGCACGATCTGCTCCATCCACGCCTGCCAGGCGATGGACTGCGGGTCCTGGTCCTTCTCACGCACGTTCAGCAGGAATTGCTGCCGCACCCGCTCCAAGGGCTCCGCATCGAAGCGCGGCGAGGTGACGGCCAGCCGCAGGAGTTCGACGGAGGCGGCACGGTTGCGCGTCAGTGTCTGGAAGCTGCCCTCGAAGAAGTCGTTCCCCGCGCTGAAGGACAGGCGGAAGGCAAGCTCCTCCCGGCGCTTCTGGAATTCCTGCGAGAGAACGTCGCCAGCCCCCTCGTCCATCATGCCGGTGAGGAATTCGGAGACGCCCTCCTTGCCGGCGGGGTCTTCCGCGCTGCCGCTGCGGAATGAGAAATTCATGGCGAGCAGCGGAATGGCCTTCTCCTCGACCAGCCAGGCTTTGATGCCGCCGGGGCTGGTGACCTCCTGGATGGTGAAGGCGTGGGCCGCGGCCATGAAGGCCCAGAGGAAGGAGAGTGTGAGAAGGCCGGTGCGGAACAGGCGTGTCATGTCGATGTCCTCGTGCCTCACGGGGCCTTGGCTTCGGGAAGCAGGATGCCGGTGACCGACGCCTTGCGCTCGAACGCGGTGCGGGCCGCCTTGTTCACATCCTCGAGGGTGACGGTGGCCATGTCCTTCTCCCAGTCGAGCACGTCGGCGATGCCCTGGCCCGTGGTGAGCGCCACGCCGAACACGCGCGCCAGCTTGTCCTGCGAGTCCAGCAGGTAGGTGGAGCTGGCGATCACGCTGTTGCGGCTGCGGTCGAGCTCTTCCTGGGTGACACCCTTGGCCGCCACGTCCGCCAGCACGTCGTCCACCGCCTTCTCGACCTGCTCCACGCTGACGCCGGTGTTGGGTGCTGCGTAGACACCGAGCGTGCCGTAATCCAGCATGTCGGCGCTGAACCACGCGCCGGCATAGGCGGCAATCTTCTGTTCCACGGTGAGCTTCTGGTAGAGGCGGCTCTGGTTGCCGCCGCCGACGATGTCCGCCAGCAGCGAGAGGGCGAGCTCCTCGCGCGCCGGGAGATTGCGGGCGGCGGGGGTGAGATACTGACGCTGCCAGCTTGGCGTGCTGGCGCGCGCATCCCGCATGATGACGCGGCGCTCGGCGGTGGGCGCGGGCTCCGTGGTGCGGCGGCGCTCCACAGCGGGGCGCTTGTTTTCCAGCGGGCCGTAATAGCGTTCGGCCAGCGTCTTCACCTCATCGGGCGTCACATCTCCGGCGACGATGAGGATGGCATTGTGGGGCTCGTAATGCTGGCGGTAGAAATCCAGCGCGTCCTGCCGGGTCAGTGCAGCCACCTCAGGCATCCAGCCGATCACCGGCTTGCCATAGGGGTGCGCGGTGAAGAGCGCGGCATCGAGCTGTTCCGAGAGGAGGCCCGAGGGCTCGTTCTCCAGCCGCTCGCGGCGCTCTTCCTGCACCACGGCGCGTTCGGGCAGCACGGTCTCGTCCGTCAGCACCAGGTTCTGCATGCGGTCGGCTTCGAGCTCCATGACCAGCGGCAGGCGGTCCTTCATCACGCGCTGGTAGTAGGCCGTGTGGTCCTGGCTGGTGAAGGCGTTCTCGTTGCCGCCATTGGCGCGCACGATGCGGCTGAAGGCGCCGTCAGGATATTTCGGCGTGCCCTTGAACATCAGGTGCTCGAGGAAATGCGCGATGCCCGCCTTGCCCTGTGGCTCATCCGCCGCGCCAACCTTGTACCACACCATGTGGGTGACGACGGGGGCGCGGTGATCGGGGATCACCACCACCTGCATGCCGTTGGCCAGCGTGAAGGAGGAAACATCGATGTCGAGGGCACGGGCGGGGCTGATGGCCACGACCAGCGCAACGGCGACAGGCACCAGCCGCTTGAGCAGTGTCATGCAAATTCCTTCGGTGATGGACGGGCGCGAGAGGCAGCCATGCCCTTCGCTATTCGTCCTTGAAGATGTTGCCGATGTTGAAGACGGTGCCGTAGTTCGGGTTCTTCGCCTTCTTCTGGGCGACGTAATATTGCTGCAGTTCCTGGCGGAGCTGGGCGTCGGTCTTGCGGGTGCCGTCCGGGTTGGTCACCGAGATGCCGGCATTGATGTAGACCGCGTCAGGCGAATTGCTGGGAACGGCGGGGGCCGCGGCAGCGGGCGCCTTCGGGACGGCGGTCTCAGCCGGCGGCGCGGTGAGCGCTGCGCTGCTGGTCATCGCGCGCGCGGCACCGGGGTCGGGTGCCGGTGCGGTGGTGCCGGGGGGCGGCAGGCGCAGGTCCGGCGGCATGGTGAGATCCTGCCGGACGGCAGCCGTCTGGGTCGGCGTATCCTTCTCGAGATAGCTGCGCATGGAACTGCCGCAGCCCGCGAGAGCCACAGACACGGCGCCAAGGAGACACATAACCGAGGCAGACTTCATCCAAACACCCATATTGCCTTGCCGGCCGTTCTAGTGCCGCCGGAATCAGGCTTTTCCACGGCGCGGCGCGCCGTCGCCCATGAACACGGATTCATAGAGCAGCAGCCCCACGCCCACAACGATGGCGACATCCGCCAGATTGAAGACGTACCAGCTAAGACTTTGATAATGAAAATGAAAGAAATCGGCCACCGCGCCCCGGAAAGCGCGGTCGAAGGCATTGGCCAAGGCCCCGCCGATGACGAGCGCCAGCGCCGCGGCGGTAAACGCCCGCTCCGCCCCGCAGGCCCAGACCCACAGCACGCCTGAAATGACGAGACTCACCCCGATCAGCCAGCCTTGCGTGTGGGTGGTGAAGAGCCCGTAGGAGACGCCCTTGTTCCACACCATGACGAGGTCGAAGAAAGACGTGACCGCCACCGGTGCCCGCGCGGCGATGCCGTAGACGTCGATCATCCAGAACTTGTGGCCCTGGTCCACCACGAAGACCAGCGCCGCCAGCCCGAGGACCAGCGGCGACAGGGCCGACCAGAGCCTGACACGCATCAAACGGTTCTGCCGAAGCGCGTCTGCCATTCGCGCACGGCCTCGGCATCACGGGGCGTGATGTCGGGGAACTCCGGGTCGCTGCCCACCTCCGGCGTGATCTTCCAGGAGCGGGCGCATTTGCGGCCCTCGGCGGGCTTGAACACCACGGCCACCCCCTTCACCGCATCGAGGCGGAAGGCATCCTCCGGCCCCTCGCCCGCGATGAGCGTGGCGCCCGAGGTGATGGAGATCTCGGCCAGGTCCACGCCCTCCAGCGCGGCCAGAAGGCTGGCATCCGACACATAGACGTCCGGTGCGGCTTCGAGCGCCGAGCCGATGGTCTTCTTCACCTGGCGCTCGATTTCGAGCGCGCCCGTGATCACCGAGCGCACGTCGCGGATCTTGTCCCACTTTGCCGCAAGCTCCGCGTCGGCCCAATCCTCCGGGCATTTCGCGAATTGCATCAGGTGCACGGACGAGCCTTCGCCGGGGAAGCGCGAGAGCCACACTTCTTCCATGGTGAAGGCGAGGACCGGCGCCCACCATGTGGTGAGGCAGTGGAACAACTGGTCCAGCACCGTGCGGCAGGAGCGGCGGCGGAGGCTCGACCAGGCGTCGCAATAGAGCGAGTCCTTGCGGATGTCGAAGTAGAAGGCCGAGAGATCGACCGTCATGAAATTGGTGAGCAGCGCGAAGAGCCGCTTGTAGTCGAACACCTCATAGGCGTGGCGCACCTGACCTTCGAGCTCATGCAGCCGGTGCAGGATGTAGCGGTCGAGCTCCGGCATGTCCTTCGCCGGCACGCGCTCCCAGTCCTGAAGGTCATCCACCGCGCCGAGGATGTAGCGCATGGTATTGCGAAGCTTGCGATAGGCCTCGATGTTGGTCTTGAGGATCTCCGGCCCGAGGCGCAGGTCTTCGGCATAATCGGCGGAGGCCACCCAGAGGCGCAGGATGTCCGCACCCGACTGCTTGATCACGTCCTGCGGCGTCACGATGTTGCCCAAGGACTTCGACATCTTGCGGCCATCCTCGGCCACCACGAAGCCGTGGGTCAGAACCGCGTCATAAGGCGCGCGGCCGCGCGTGCCGCAGGCTTCGAGCAGCGAGGAATGGAACCAGCCGCGATGCTGGTCCGAGCCTTCGAGATAGAGGTCGGCGGGCCATTTCAGGTCTGGCCGCTGCTCAAGGCAGAAGGCGTGGGTGGAACCGGAATCAAACCACACGTCGAGGATGTCGCGCACCTGCTCCCATTCGAGCACGGAATGCTCAGCCCCGAGGAAGCGCTGGGCGGCACCTTCGGCAAACCAGGCATCGGCCCCTTCCGCCGTGAAGGCCTCGACGATACGGGCATTCACCTCCGGGTCGTTCAGGATGGCGCCCGTCTCGCGGTTGACGAACACGGCGATGGGCACACCCCAGGCGCGCTGGCGCGAGATCACCCAGTCCGGGCGCTGCTCGATCATGGCGCGCAACCGGTTCTGGCCCGCGGCGGGGAAGAACTTCGTCTCGTCGATGGCTTTCAGCGCAATGTCGCGCAGGCCGTGGCTCGACATGGAGATGAACCACTGCGGCGTGTTGCGGAAGATGATCGGCTTCTTGGAGCGCCAGCTATGCGGATACTGGTGCTTGAGGCGGCCGCGCGAGATGAGGGCTCCGGCTTCCGTCAGCGCACGGATCACCGCGTCGTTCGCATCGCCCTTCTCGCCCTTGTCGGTGATGACGCGCTTGCCGGTAAAGCCCGGCGCATCCTTGGTGTAGAAACCATCGGCATCGACGGTGAAGGGGATGACATGCGAGATGCCCTTCTGCTTAAGCGCGGTCTCGCTTGCGACCCAGATGTTGTAGTCATCCGCACCATGGCTGGGCGCAGTGTGCACAAAACCAGTTCCGGTGTCGTCTGTGACGTGATCGCCATCAAGCAGGGGAACATCGAAGGAATAACCAAGATGGGCCAGAGGATGACCGCACACGAAATGCTCGAGGCCACCAATGACGTCGCCTCCAACATTCCGCCATTTATCAATCTTGGCTGCTTTAGCTATGTCATCGATTAGGTTTGCGGCAACAATGAAGCGATCACCAACCTTGGCCCAGTTACCTTCAGGCGCATCCTCTACTTCCATTTGCACGTAATGGATCTTGGAAGAGAATGAGATTGCTCTGTTGCCGGGGATGGTCCAGGGCGTCGTGGTCCAGATTACAACTGAAGTATCTTTTAGGCGGTCAGGCAATGCCTGCTTTTTGCCATCCACGACCATGTAACGAAGGGGGAACTTCACCCAGATCGTGTCGGACTGGTAGTCTTGGTATTCCACCTCGGCCTCGGCCAGCGCCGTCTTCTCGACGACGGACCACATGACGGGCTTGGAGCCACGGTAGAGCTGCCCCGACTCGGCGAATTTCAGCAGTTCCTTGGCGATCAGCGCCTCGGCGCGGAAATCCATGGTGAGGTAGGGGTTCTTCCAGTCACCCGTCACGCCCAGCCGCTTGAATTCCTCGCGCTGCACGTCGATCCAGTGGGCGGCGAAGGCGCGGCATTCCTTGCGGAAGTCGTTGATCGGCACTTCGTCCTTGTTCTTGCCCTTCTCGCGATACTGCTCCTCGATCTTCCACTCGATGGGAAGGCCGTGGCAATCCCAGCCGGGCACGTAGTTGGAATCGAAACCCTGCATCTGGCGCGAGCGGGTGATCATGTCCTTCAGGATCTTGTTCAGCGCGTGCCCGATGTGCAGGTGGCCGTTGGCATAGGGGGGGCCGTCATGCAGCACATATTTGGGGCGGCCCGCGCTCGCCTTGCGCAGGCTGCCATAGAGGTCCATCTCATCCCAGCGCTTGAGGAGGTCCGGCTCCTTCTGAGGCAGGCCCGCCTTCATGGCGAAGGAGGTCTTGGGCAGGAACACGGTGTCGCGGTAGCGGTCGGTCTTCTGCGGCTTGTCGTCCATGGCGGGCTCGGGTCCAAATCGGGGGTTTGGGCGGCTTCTAGCAGGTTTTCCGCGCCGATAAAGCCTCAGGGCTCACCCCCATGAGCCCATCGCGGGGCGGCCCCCGCGCCGGGGAGGCTGGCAGGGCTGCCCGATTTTCCCTAGAACGGCCAGACAATCAGCAGGAGGATACCCCATGACCATTCAGACCATTCCGGCGCGCCGCGGCAAGGCCGTGCGGGTGAACAAGGGCCAGTCGGTGAAGGTCATCAACACCCACGGCAACCAGGTGGTGGATTTCTGGGCCTTCAACGCGGGCGACCTCCGCGAATACCTGGGCATGGAGCACTGCCGCGCCTTCTGGAGCCGCCTGTTCCCCGTCGAGGGCGACAAGATGGTGACCAACCGCCGCCGCCCCATCCTGACCATGACGAAGGACGCCAGCCCCGGCCGCCACGATACGCTGATCGCCCCCTGCGACAACGAGCGCTACGGCCTCCTGGGCTGCACCCACTACCACGACAATTGCCGCGACAACATGCATGCGGGCCTCGCCGAACTCGGCATCTTCATGCCCTACACGCCCGACTCGCTGAACCTGTTCATGAACATCCCGTGGAAGCAGGACGGCGCGCTGGAATGGGGCAACTGCCTGTGCAAGCCCGGCGACTACGTGGTCTTCCGCGCCGAGATGGACGCCATCGTGGTGTTCTCGGCCTGCCCGCAGGACATGCTGCCGATCAACAACGGTGTCACCACAGAGGCCCATTTCGAGGTTCTGGACCAGTAAGGGAGGGCAGTTTCCGCCCTACCCCGTCCACTTCTCGCGCAGCGTGACGAGTTCCTCCGCCGCCGTGGGGTGGACGGCCAGGGTGGCATCGAAATCGGACTTCTTCGCCCCCATGCGGACGGCGATGCCCAAGAGCTGGGCCATCTCGCCCGCATCGGGCCCGCAGATGTGGCAGCCGAGCACGCGGTCGCTCTCGCCATCGACGATCAGCTTCATCAGCATGCGTTCATCGCGGCCCGAGAGCGTGTGCTTCATGGGGCGGAAGCTGGTCTTGTAGATGTCGACCGCGCGGAAGCCCTGCCGGGCCTGCTCCTCGGTGAGGCCCACCGTGCCGATCTCGGGCTGCGAGAAGACGGCGGTGGGCACCAGAGAATGATCGACCTTCACATCCTTGCCGCCGAACACCGTGTCGGCGAAGGCATGGCCCTCGCGGATCGCGACGGGGGTGAGGTTCACACGGTTGGTAACGTCGCCCACCGCATAGATCGAGGGCACGGAAGAGCGTGAATATTCATCGACCTTGATCGCCATGTGCGGCGTCGTCTCGACGCCCACGCGGTCAAGCCCCAGCCCCTCCACATGGGGAATGCGGCCGGTGGCGAACATGATCTGCCCGGCGCCGAATTGCGCGCCGTCATTGAGCGTGACGCGCACCCCGGTGCCGGAGGATTCGATCAGGGAGACATCCGCATTGGTGCGGATCTCGATCCCCTTCTTCTTCATCTCGCCCGCGAGGTGGTTGCGGATGTCGTCATCGAAGCCGCGCAGGATCTGGGAGCCGCGATAGACCAGCACCGTCTCCACCCCGAGGCCTGAGAAGATGCCGGCGAATTCGACCGCGATGTAGCCGCCGCCCACGATGACGATGCGCGAGGGCAGGCGCTCCAGGTGGAAGGCCTCGTTGGAGGTGATGGCCAGCTCATGACCCGGAAGATGCCGGGGCACGAAGGGCGTGGCGCCCGTGGCGACCAGAATATAGCGCGCCGTGACCTTGCGGCCAGACGCGAGCAGCACCGTGTTGGGGCCATCCAGCACGGCGCGCTCGTGGATCAGTTCCGCGCCCGCCGCCTCGAGATTGCGGATATAGGCCTTGTTGAGCCGGTCGATCTCCCTGTCCTTGTTGGCGACGAGGGTTGCCCAGTCGAAGGAGACCCTCTCGGAAGTCCAGCCGAAGCCCACCGCATCCTCGAACTCCTCGGCGAATTTCGAGGCATAGACGAAGAGCTTCTTCGGCACGCAGCCACGGATGACGCAGGTGCCGCCGACTCGATACTCCTCCGCCACCGCCACCTTGGCGCCATAACGCGCAGCGATGCGGCCCGCGCGCACACCGCCCGAGCCCGCACCGATGACGAAGAGATCGTAGTCGAAGGCGGTCATGCCTTTTTGGTGAACTTCTCGACGCCCTTGTCCGTGCCCATCAGCACGATGCCGCAGATGTCGATGAACAGGCCATGGTCCACGACGCCGGGAACGACGCTCAGGAATGTGGCCAGCCGCATGGGATCGGGGATGGCACCAATCGCCACGTCGATGATGGCGTTGCCGCTGTCGGTGCGGAAGGGCTTGCCATCCTTCAGGCGCAGCACCAGCTTGCCCTTGAGGTTGTTGATGCGCAGCGCGCGCTCGATCTTCCAGGCGGTGGCGTTGATGCCGAAAGGCACCACCTCGACGGGGAGCGGGAACTTGCCCAGCGTCTCCACCTTCTTCGACTGATCGGCGATAACGATCATGTAGCGCGAGGAGGAAGCCACGATCTTTTCGATCAGCAACGCGCCGCCCCCGCCCTTGATGAGCTGGAAGTTGCCGTCGAACTCATCCGTGCCATCGACGGTGATGTCGAGGCGGGGCTGCTTCTCCAGCGTGGTCATCTTGAGGCCCAGCTTGGAAGCAAGCTGGAAGGTGGCGCGGGAACTCGCCACGCATTCGATGTCGAGGTTCTCGGTCTTCACCTTGTCCGCCAGCGCGGTCACGAAGTGGTTGGCGGTGGAGCCCGTTCCCAGGCCCACCTTCATTCCCGTTTTCACATATTCGAGTGCGGCGATTGCCGCTGCCTTCTTCTGTTCGTCAGCTGTCACTTGTTGAGCCCACCCATCAGCATGTATTTCATTTCAAGATATTCCTCGACACCGTGGTGCGAGCCTTCGCGGCCAAGGCCGGATTCCTTGACGCCACCGAACGGCGCTTCCGCCGTGGAGATGATGCCCTCGTTGATTCCGACCATGCCATATTCGAGGCCTTCCGCCACGCGCCAGACGCGGCCGATGTCCCGCGAATAGAAGTAGCAGGCAAGCCCGAATTCCGTGTTGTTGGCCATGGCAATCGCCTCTTCCTCGGTCTTGAACCTGAAGAGGGGCGCCACCGGGCCGAAGGTTTCCTCGCGCGCTACGGCCATGTCCGGCGTCACGTCGCGGATGAGGGTGGGCTCGAAGAAGTTGCCGCCCAGCGCCTTGCCGCCCGACACGAGCTTGGCACCCTTGGCCAGCGCATCGTTAATGTGCTCCTGCACCTTGGCCACCGCCGCCTTGTTGATGAGCGGGCCCGTGGTAACGCCAGCTTCAGTGCCGTCGCCCACCTTGAGCTTCGCCACCGCCTCGGCCAGCTTCGCAGCGAAGGCATCATAGACGCCTTCCTGCACGAGAATGCGGTTGGCGCACACGCAGGTCTGGCCGGCGTTGCGGTACTTGGACATCATGGCACCCTGCACGGCGGCATCGAGGTCCGCGTCGTCGAACACGATGAAGGGCGCGTTGCCGCCAAGCTCCAGGCCCACCTTCTTGATGGTGGGAGCGCACTGCGCCATGAGGATGCGGCCCACCTCTGTCGAGCCCGTGAAGGTCAGCGCACGGACGATCGGGTTTGACGTCATCTCGGCGCCGATCTCGCTCGACTTGCCGGTGAGGATCGAGAACAGGCCCGCGGGCAGGCCCGCGCGCTCACCGAGCTCAGCAAGGGCCAAGGCGGAGAACGGCGTCTCGTTGGCGGGCTTGCAGACGAAGGCGCAACCGGCGGCCAGCGCCGGTCCGGCCTTGCGGGTGATCATGGCATTGGGGAAGTTCCACGGCGTGATCGCCGCGACGACGCCGACCGGCTGCTTGATGACGACCATGCGGGCCGCGGGCCAGGGAGAGGGGATCGTCTCGCCATAGATGCGCTTGGCCTCTTCGGCGAAGAATTCGATGAAGGAGGCGCCATAAGCCACCTCGCCGCGCGATTCGGCCAGGGGCTTGCCCTGCTCGGCCGTCATGATCTGGGCCAGGTCTTCCTGGTTCTCCATCATCAGGTTGAACCACTTGCGGAGGATCGCGGCGCGTTCCTTGGCGGTCTTCTTCGCCCAGTCCTTCTGGGCGCGCTGGGCGGCCTCGATGGCCTGGCGGGCTTCCGCGCCGCCGAGCTTCGGCACGCTGCCGATGACGCTCTCGTCCACGGGATTGGTGACGTCGATCGTGGCGGAGCCGCCGACCCACTGGCCGTCGATGTAGCATTTCTCCTTGAGGAGAGACTTGTCCTTCAGTATGTCGCGCAGGGCCTGGGTTTTCCGGATATCCATGTGGAGATCTCCTGTCATTCGGGTGCGGCCTCTTAGCACGGCCTCCAGTTACCACCAACACGCCAGATTTGCGGAGAGCCCATGCCAGATCGCGCCGTGATTTTCGACCTTGACGGCACCCTCGTCGATACGGCGCCGGACCTGATGCGGGCCACCAACCACGTGCTGGAAAGCCTCGGCCGGCGGCCGATCAGCATGGACGAAGTGCGCTCCTTCGTGGGCCACGGCGCGCGCGCCCTGCTCACGCGCGGGCTGGCCGCGACCGGCGGGCTTCCCGAGGCCTATGACGTGGAGCCCGACTACATCCGCTTCGTGGACTATTATTCGCAGAACATCGCCGAGGGCAGCACGCCCTTCCCCGGCCTCATCCGGCTGCTGGACCGCCTGAAGGCCGAGGGCTTCGGCCTCGGGGTGTGCACCAACAAGCTGGAAGGGCTCTCGGTACAGCTTCTGGATGCATTGAAGCTTTCGCCCTATTTCGGCGCGGTGGTGGGGCCCGACACGCTGGGCATCGCCAAGCCCGATCCCCGCCCCTTCCGCGAGGCCGTGTCACGCCTTGGCCTCATCGCCCCGCGCGCCCTGATGGTCGGCGACAGCGAAACCGACATCCTCACCGCGCGGAATGCCGGCGTGCCGGTGATCGCCGTGCCCTTCGGCTACACGCCGAAGCCCGTGCAGGATTTCGGGCCGGACCGCATGATCAGCCATTTCGACGAGGCCTACGAGGCCATTCAGGACCTGTTCGCGCTGGCCTGACGCGCGCGAAAGAAGCCTGAAATCTCTCTCAGAACCGGTGCGCGCCAACGCAGCGGCCGGGCGAGTGCGGTCAGCACATCGGCGTGGCCCAGGCCCTCGAACTCCACGACCTTCGCCTCCACCCCGCTTTCCCGCAGCCGCGCGGACAGGACTTTCGAATTGCGGGGCGAGACGGTGCGGTCATTGTTGCCGGAGAGCAGCAGGAAGGGTGGGGCATGGGCGCCGGTGAATTCCACCGGCTGCGTCTCTTCCGGCACGGGCCAATGGCCGAAGGCCGCGATGGTGGCCGGGTCATCGAGCGGCAGGAAATCGAAGGGTCCGGCCAGGGTCGCCACACCGGCAATCACGCTTGGCTCCAGCCCATGGGCGGCAAGGAAGCGCGGATCGAGGGCGGCCATCGCCACATTGTAGGCACCGGCGGAATGGCCCGCGAGGAACACACCGTCCACCTCGCCCCCGAATCGCGCGGCATTGTCCCGCGCCCAGGCAATCGCCGCCGCCGTGTCTTCCACGAAGGCCGGAAAGCGGGCAGCCGGCACCAGCCGGTAATCGAACACGATGGTCAGGAAGCCTGCCGCCGCGAAGGCGCGGCCCGCGAAATCATAGAGCTCGCGTGAGCCCGCATTCCACGCGCCGCCATAGCAGAAGAGCAGAACCGGCAGGCCCGGCCCCGCCGCCTTGGCCGGGCGGTACACATCCAGCTTCTGCCGCGCGTCCGGCCCATAGGGCAGAGCCCGCGCCACGCGCTTCACGCCCCGGTCCACCGGCACCAGCGCGTTGAACACCGCGAGCGCCGAGGTGGCCGCTACCGCCGCCCACAACCCAAGCCCCAGCGCGGCGGGCACCGCCACCATGACCATCAGCCATTCCATGCTTTTTCTAAGCAAAAGGGCGTCTCGAAGATGCCTGCTCCGCCATCCTTGACTTCCCGCCCCGCTTCCGCCTATACCGCGCCCACCCCAAAGGCACGGGCGATTAGCTCAGTTGGTAGAGCACTGTGTTCACATCGCAGGGGTCACTGGTTCGAGTCCAGTATCGCCCACCATCTTCCCTCACCTTGGAATCTTCGAAACGAAAACGGCGCCCGCCGGAGGCGAGCGCCGCGTTAGAAAGCGTTGGCGCTTCGGATCAGAAGCGGAAGTTCAGGCCGGCGCGGACGGTGTGGAAGGTGAGATCCTGGTCCAACTGCACATTGCCGACATTGGCGATGTCGTCGTCGAATACTTCTTCCTCGCCGAGGTCGACGTAGAGATATTCGGCCTTGAGCGAGAGGTTGTCGGAAAGCGCGAATTCCGCGCCGCCGCCCAGCGTCCAGCCCATGTGGGTGGTCGACTCGTCATTCGAGGCAACGCCCACGCCTGCCAAGTCGAAGTCATAGGAGGTGTCGACCGAGCCCCAGGCGAGACCGCCGGTGGCGTAGAGCAGCAGTTCCGGCGTGACGAGGAAGCCGCCGCGCACCCGCGCCGTGCCAAACCAATCGACCGTCGTATCCGCGCGCAAGGCGTAGTCCACGCCGCTGGCCTGGAAATCGCCGTCGCCCTCAATATTGGCGAGCGAGATGTCGCCCTCCACGCCCAGGAGAATGCTGTCCATCTGCCAGTTGAAGCCCGCCTGGAGACCGCCGAAGAAGCCGTCCATGTCCGAGCCGTCACCTTCAAAGTCGAGAACGCCGATGCGGCCTTCGTCGAAATCGGCGCTGTAGTCGAGGTCGCCCCAGGCGTAGCCGCCATGCAGGCCGACGTAAAAGCCGGTCCAATCGGTGACGGGGGCCACATCGACGATATCGGCAGCGTTCGCGGCCCCCGCCCCGAACAGAATGACGGCACCGGCGAGAAGTGATTTCTTGATCATGCTAGAGTCCCTGCAATGGTGTTTCTACCGCCCAGCAACGTATTCCCACGGACACCACAAGAAAACATCCTTCCGCCCTTTGCTTACCCTATTTCAGCAACAGTTGCTTTGGCATCACAGCATCGGAAGTTGCGTGAATTATAGGGAATACAAGCGTTAGCGTGACGTCGGTTGCATGAAATTGCTTGATGCTCCGGTTACTTATTCAGTGTTGTTTAGTGCACATATCAGTCTCCAACCTCCGTGAGTGTAAGAGTAGTATTCCAACGCAAGAAGGGCGCCGATTGCGCGGCGCCCTTCCCTTCGAACCCGTTGCTGCCGGGCTATTTCAGTGTGCGTGGCTCTTGAGCCGGAAGGCCAACGCGATCATCAGGATGCCGGCGGCGATGGCATAGGCGCCGATCACCCAGACCATGGCAAGGGCGCCGGCGCCCGGCATCGCCATGAGCAGCACGCCGAAAAGCACCGAGAGCGCGCCGTGCAGGATCAGCGTCCACTCATTGTCGATCTCCTTGCGGAGCCGCACGGCACCAATGATCTCGAAGATACCGCTGACGATGGCCCACGCACCGATGAGCATCAGGATGGTGAGTGCCGTGATGCCCGGCCAGGCGAAGGCGATGACACCGGCGAGCACGCCGGCGATGCCGACCACCGCCATCCACCAGCGCGGGGCTGCCCCCGTTCCGCCGCTGATCGCCGCGAAGAGCGCGAAGAAGCCATCCACCAGCGCATAGGCACCGTAGAGGATGATGAGGCTCATGATGGTGATGCCGGGCCACGCAAAGGCGAGCACGCCAAACACGATGGCGGCGATGCCACGGAGCAGCAGCACCCACCAGTTCTTCGCCAGCCCGTGCACGATGGCCGCCCCTACGCCGAGCCCCTTCGTTTGTGCCATGTTGTTATTCATCCCAGTCCCCTTCTCAGTGTTAACCCCAAGGGAACTATAGTACAATTTTGAAGCTATTCCAGCACGATGGCAGACAGGATCGAGAACGAAAAATGCCCGCCTGCTCCGGGAGGAGGCGAGGCGGGCAAGTTCTGCGAAGAAACTGCCAGACAGCGGCCTGACATTGCCCCGGACAATAGGCTGATTTGCCAGCGCGAGGCCAGAGGAAGCCTTAGCCGCGAACCTCACAGAAACTTGAACTTACGCTGCGTTTTCAATGATTTTGCAGGAAACCTGCGGGGCGCCCATGCGTTTTCCGAAAGCCTCGCCTCACATCCGGGGCCTGCGGCGCCAATGTGCCCCGGCCCGCAGTAAAAGCGGTGGTTGCATGATCTCCCAAGATGCAACCACCGCTTGCTTTTCTTGCCGGTTCAGGCGGCGTTGGCCTCGATGATCTCGAAGCTGTGCTCGATCTTGGCGGTGTGCGCGAACATGGCGGAGGCGGAGCAGTATTTCTCGGCTGAGAGATTGACGGCGCGCTCCACATTGGCAGGCTTCAGATTGTGGCCCGTCACCTTGTAGATGAGTTTCACATGCGTATAGACCTTCGGGTCTTCGGTGGCGCGCTCGCCTTCCAGCGCGATGTCGAGGCCCGTCACCTTCTCGCGCATGCGCTCGAGGATCATCACGATGTCGAAGGCGGTGCAGCCGCCGAGGCCCAGAAGCATCATCTCCATCGGCCGGATGCCGATGTTGCGTCCGCCGGATTCGGGCGAGCCATCCATCACCACCGCGTGGCCAGAGCCCGTCTCGCCCACGAAGGCGCGCCCATCCAGCCACTGCACACGTGCTTTCATGTCTTTTCCCTTTTCTTTTCGCGTTTCGGCGCCTCTTAGCGGCAAATACCGGCGCCGCCAATCACCCGCGGCTGAGGCGGGCGGCATAGAGGAAGCCTTCGGTATCCGCTGTCACCCGGCCTTGCGTGATCACCGCATCGCCTTCGCCCAGCGCAACGCCGTCCACATCCGCCGCCCCTTGCAGGGCGAAGAGCAGGATGGGACCGTCATGCACGATCTCGGCACCGCTGGAGAGCACATCCACGGCCGCATGCCACGCACCGCGCCGCATGAACAGGTTCAGCGCCCGGCAAGGCCCATCGGTGAGGCGGCAGAAGGTGGCGACGTCACAAGCATAAGGATGTGGCACGAAGAGTTTGTCCACCGCAAGCGTGCGACCACCTTCGAAATCGAGCGCGAGGCCCCTGCCCTCGATCAGCGTGAAGATCCTGTCCACCTGCGGATAAAGCGAAAACGGCACGTCGGCATCGATGCGGGCGATGGCGAAGCGCCAGCCGAACTCCTCGGTGCCGGGAGGATCGGAGGCGATATCCCAGGAAACACCCATGCCATTGCGCCAGCGCCCTTCGCGGAGATCCGAGTGGCGGACGATCTTCATGGGGCATTCCTCCGGTGCATGCGGGTGGCCTCGACAGGGCAGCAGCCCTGACGCAGTATGGGTTTCGAAAGCTGCCCCAGAAGCAGCGCAATTGCAGGAGGACATCATGGCGCATGACGCACAGGCCCAGGCAACGGGCCCCCAGAAACTCGTGATCCGCAACATCGGCCTGTTGCTGTCGGGCGCGCTGGAAAACCCCTTACTCGACGGCGACACGCTGGTTGCGGAAAATGGCCGCATCACCGCCATCGGCCGCGCCAAGGACGTGGACCAGGAACACGCCACCCTCATCATCGATGCCAATGGCACGGCCCTCACCCCCGGCCTGATCGACAGCCACGTGCACCCCGTGGCGGGCGACTGGACGCCGCGCCAGAACCAGATCGGCTGGATCGACTCCAACCTGAATGGCGGCGTCACCACCATGATCTCGGCCGGCGAAGTGCACACGCCCGGCCGCCCGCGTGACGTGGTGGGCCTCAAGGCGCTGGCGATTTCCGCCCAGCGGCAATTCGCGAATTTCCGTCCCGCGGGCGTCAAGGTGCATGCGGGTGCCCCCTGCATTGAGCCCGACATGACGGAGCAGGACTTCAAGGACCTCGCGGATGCCGGCGTGACGCTGCTCGGCGAGGTGGGCCTTGGCGGCGTGAAGGATGGCCCCACCGCCCAGCGCATGGTGGCCTGGGCGCGCAAATATGGCATCCAGAGCACCATCCACACCGGGGGTCCATCGATCCCTGGCTCGGGCCTCATCGACAAGGACGTGGTGCTGGAGGCAGACACGGATGTGGTGGGCCACATCAATGGCGGCCACACGGCGCTGCCCGACAACCAGATCCGCTGCATCTGCGAGGGCTGCAAGCGCGGCCTCGAGATCGTGCACAACGGCAATGAGCGTGCCGCCCTCTACACGCTGCGGCTGGCGAAGGAGATGGGCGAGTTGCACCGCGTGATCCTCGGCACGGATGCGCCCGCGGGCTCCGGCGTGCAGCCCTTGGGTATCGCGCGCATGGTCTCCATGCTCTCCTCGCTCGGCGATCTGTCTGCGGCGCAGGCGATCTGCCTTGCCACCGGGAACACGGCGCGCATGCGCAAGCTCGACTGCGGCATCATCGAGGTGGGCCGCGCGGCCGACTTGGTGTTCATGGACAAGGCCCAGCATTCCGCGGGCGAGAACCTGCTGCACTCGATCGAACTCGGAGATCTACCCGGCATCGGCATGGTGGTGATCGATGGTCAGGTGAAGTGCCAGCGCAGCCGCAACACGCCGCCCGCCACCCGCATTCCTACCATCCTCAAAGGCGCCTGAGGGGAGCACGGTTCATGAGCACACATGCAAGCTGCATCGCGGCCGACTCAGCCCGCTTCAACGACTTCTTCCCTGCCGGGGCGGCGCTCACCAAGCTTGCAGGCGGCTTCATCTGGGCGGAAGGGCCGGTGTGGTTCTCGGAACTGAACGAGCTCAGGTTCTCCGACATTCCGAACAACCGCATGATGCGCTGGTCGCCCGTCAATGGGCTCTCCACCTTCCGCCAGCCCGCCCAGCGCACCAACGGCCACACCCGGGACCGCGAGGGCAACCTGATCTCCTGCGAGCATGGCGGGCGCTGCGTGAGCCGCACGCGGCTCGACGGGCATTACGAAGTCGTCGTCTCCCACTGGAAGGGCAAGCGGCTCAACTCGCCCAATGACGTTGTGGTGAAATCGGATGGCACGATCTGGTTCACCGATCCGCCCTACGGCATCATCTCGGACCACGAAGGCATCCGCGCCGAGCCCGAAATCGACAGCAACAATGTCTATCGCTTCGACCCGGCGACGGGAGACCTCAGCGTGGTGGCGGATGATTTCGACCGCCCCAACGGCCTTGCCTTCTCGCCCGACGAATCGGAGCTCTACATCGCCGACTCAGGCCATGCGCGCGGCCATGGCTTCGGCTTCGAGGAAGGCCGCCCGCGCCATGTGCGCGGCTTCAAGGTGGTGGACGGAAAGCGGCTCAGCGACAGCCGCGTGGTCGCCGTGATCGAAGCCAAGGTGCCGGACGGTTTGCGCGTCGACACGGAGGGCCTGCTGTGGATTTCGGCCGGAGACGGCATTCACTGCTATACGCCCGCGGGCGAGCGGCTGGGGCGCATCCTGGTGCCGGAAACGGTAGCGAACCTCACCTTCGGCGGTTTCGGAAAGTCGCGCATGTTCATCTGCGCCACCTCATCGGTCTACGCCATCGAGACGACCCGCACCGGCGCCCAGTGGCCGTGATGCGCAAAAGAAAAGGGCCCCGGAACGGGACCCTTGCAGGAGCGGAAGAAATGGAGGCGGGGCAACCCAAGGAAAGGGGGGAACGAAGCGACAGCTGACTTTCTCGAGGATCCGCCCCGCCAGCGCGATGGCCTTAACCATCGTGTTTCCATGAATAGGGGATGTTTCCCTTGCCTTCTTTGACATGTATCAAATTGCCGGAACTGTACGCCCCGGAACCCCGCGACATTGAGCCCCGATGACATCCTCCCTCCAGCACCTTGAAAAACTGATCGCCTTTCCCAGCGTGAGCCGCGACAGCAACCTCGACCTCATCGCCTATTTACGTGATTTCCTTGGCGGCCTCGGCATCGCCTCAACGCTCGTTCACAACGAGGACGGACGGAAAGCCAATCTCTGGGCCACCATCGGCCCCGCCGATACACCGGGAGTCGTGCTTTCAGGACATACCGACGTTGTGCCGGTAGAGGGGCAGGCGTGGTCGTCCGACCCGTTCCAGTTGACGAAGCGCGACGGCAATTTCTATGGGCGCGGCACGGCGGACATGAAGGGCTTCATTGCCTGCTGCCTCGCCGCCGCCGAGAAGGCGGCGCAGCGCACATTGCACACGCCCATTCACCTTGCCTTTTCCTATGACGAGGAAATCGGCTGCGTGGGTGTGAGGCGCCTGCTCGATCTGCTCAAGGATGCGCCGGTGAAGCCCCGCCTCTGCATCGTGGGCGAGCCGACGCTGATGCAGGCGGTGACGGCGCACAAGG
>Ga0181554_1001104_pt1 | contig 26110 bp, 26 predicted proteins | sample 011ome_16_FD_145602 | JGI IMG/M metagenome (GOLD analysis project Ga0181554, IMG submission 145602) | Coastal salt marsh microbial communities from the Groves Creek Marsh, Skidaway Island, Georgia - 011503CT metaG (spades assembly) | ecosystem: Environmental > Aquatic > Marine > Intertidal zone... | reverse complement strand
CGCGGAGAAGATAGAGCCCTTCCGGCGGTGCCACGGGGCCGCAGGCCGTGCGGTCTGCGGCGTCGAGCGCGCGCTTCATCTCCCACGGCGTCCACTTGCCCTCGCCCACGAGGCGGAGCGAGCCCACCATGGAGCGCACCTGGTTGTGCAGGAAGGAGCGCGCATCGGCGCGCACCTCGATCAGCTCGCCGTAGCGTGCCACCTCGAAGCGGTCGAGTGTCTTGACCGGAGAATTGGCCTGGCATTGCGCGGCGCGGAAGGTGGTGAAGTCATGCTTGCCGACGAGGTGCTGGGCCGCCTCATGCATCGCATCGGCATCGAGATCGACGGGCAGCCACCACACCTTGCCGCGGTCGAGGGCCGGCGGCGCACGCCGGTTCAGGATGCGGTAGAGATAGTAGCGCCGCGTGGCGGAAAAGCGGGCGTGGAAATCATCCGGCACCTCCTCCGCCTCCAGCACGCTCACCGGGTGCTCGCGCATGTTGCCGTTCAGCGCGTTGCGGAGCTTGAATGTGTCCCACTGCTTCACGAGGTCCACATGTGCCACCTGCGCCAGCGCATGAACGCCCGCATCGGTGCGGCCCGCGCCATAAACCATGGAGTGGCCGCCATTGATGACGGCCACCGCGCGCTCCAGCACGTCCTGAATCGATGTGCCGCCCGCCTGCGATTGCCAGCCCGTGAAGGGGCCGCCGTCATATTCGATGGTGAGGCGATAGCGCGGCATCAGCGTGCCTCCGTGCCGGAGGGGATGGGGAAACCGCGCAGGAATTCCGTTGCCTCCATCGCGCCCTTGCCCTCGCGCTGAAGGCGGAGAAGGCGGATGGCACCCGTGCCGCAGGCGATGGTGAGCCGGTCATCGAGGAAGGTGCCGGGCGTTCCGGTACCCTCCACCACCTCGCACAGCAGCACCTTGATGCGCGTGTCCTTCACCGGACACCACGCGCCTGGGAAGGGCGAGAGGCCGTGGATGTGGTTGCGCACTTCTTCCGCGCTGCGCATGAAGTCGATCCGCGCTTCAGCCTTGTCGATCTTCTTCGCATAGGTCACCCCGGCTTCGGGCTGCGGCACGCAGGCGAGCTGCGGGTCGGCCAGCGCCTCCACCATCAGACTTGCACCCAGTGCGGCAAGGTCATCATGCAGCGTCTGCGCGGTGGTGGCGGGCGTGATGGCGAGCCTCTCCACCTTGCACATCGGCCCCGTGTCGAGGCCTTCTTCCATGCGCATGATGGTGACGCCGGAGTCCGCGTCACCGGACATGATGGCGCGCTGAATGGGGGCCGCACCGCGCCAGCGCGGCAGCAGCGAGGCGTGCACGTTGAAGCAGCCGAGGCGCGGCGCATCGAGCACGGGCTTCGGCAGCAGCAGGCCATAGGCCACCACCACCGCCGCATCGGCGTTGAGGTCCGCGAAGCGCGCCTGTTCGGCGGCATCCTTGAGTGTCAAAGGCGTTCGCACCTCGATCCCCTGCGCGGCTGCGGAGGCGTGGACGGGCGAGGGCCGCTCCGCCATGCCGCGGCCAGCGGGGCGCGGTGGCTGCGAATAGACGCAGGCGATCTCATGGCCCGCCGCGATCAGGGCCTTCAGCGTCGAGACCGCGAAGTCCGGCGTTCCCATGAAGACGAGGCGCATGCTCAGAGCTTTCCGAGCTTCTGGGCCTTCTGGAATTTCTTGAGCACCCGCTCGCGCTTCAGCCGCGAGATGTGGTCGATGAAGAGCACGCCGTTCAGATGGTCGATCTCGTGCTGCAGGCAGGTGGCCATCAGGCCCGTGGCGAGCATTTCCTGGGCCTCGCCCTGCCGGTCCAGGTAGCGGACTTTGATCTCGGCGGGCCTCGTCACCATCTCGTAATAGTCCGGGATGGAGAGGCAGCCTTCCTCATAGTCGCTTCGTGCCTCGCTCTCCCACACGATCTCGGGGTTCGCCACGAAGAGCGGCGTCTTGGGCTCGCCCTCCTTGGAGAGGTCGATCACGAGGAGGCGCTGCGGCACGCCGATCTGGATGGCGGCAAGCCCAATGCCCGGCGCGTGGTACATGGTCTCCAGCATGTCGTCCCACAGCTTCTTCACATGGGAATCGACCGAGGCCACGGGCTTCGAAACCTCGCGGAGGGTCTTTTCGTCGGGGAGCGTCACGATGGGGAGCAGCGGCATGGCCGTCACTTAGTCAACCTGCCGCCGCCGGTCAATCGAGGCTCTCAGCGCCCGTCATAGGGGCTGCCGCAGCGATAGTGCCGGTAGCCCTTGCCCACGAACATGTCGGTCGCGGGGTCATAGGTGCGGTAGCGTGCGCTGCACCACTCCACATGGCGGGAATCGACGTCCGCCGTGCTGGCGTGCAGCCAGTGCTTGTGATCGTAATAGCGGTATTTCTGGTAGGGCTTCTGGTACCAGTAGCTGCCCGGCCGCACCACCATGGCCCGCTGGAAGGGGGCGTAGTCCATCCGCACCGTGCAGTGGTTGAAGCCGTCGGCGCAGTTCTTTTCCACCACATAGGGCTTCCACACCTTGATGCCGTCATGGTGGCTGCCGCTGGCGTCGAGGTCGGCGGCCTGAACGGCGGGCGCCAGCATGCCGAGGCCCAGCAAGGCGGCGAAAACGGGAAGCATTTTCCTGACCATCGAAACCACTCCTGAGGATGGGCCTGTATTCTGCCCTTTGCGGCAGAATGCGCCGGGTGGGGGCGGCTTGGCAAGCCATGGCGCTTGCCTTTTGTTCCCCGACCGCCCATATAGCCCCCGGGAGGTTGGCGGCGGACGTGCCGCTCGCCAACCGGGTCAGGTCCGGAAGGAAGCAGCCCCAACGAGACCGGAACGGGTTGCCCGTCCAGCCTCCCACCCTCTAAGCTCCCCCGCGGAAGCCCGCCCATGGACGAGACGCAGAGCGGCGCGAACGCCACGGGGTATCGCGTTCTTGCCCGGAAATACCGCCCCCGCACCTTTCCTGACCTGATCGGCCAGGAAGCGATGGTGCGCACCCTAACGAACGCCTTCGCCTCCGGCCGCATCGCGCAGGGCTTCATGCTCACCGGCGTGCGCGGCGTGGGCAAGACGACCACCGCCCGCCTCATCGCGCGCGCGCTGAACTACGGCGACAAGCCCACCATCGACATGCCGGATTACGGCCCCCATTGCGAGGCGATCCTCGAATCCCGCCACATGGACGTGATCGAGATGGACGCCGCCTCCAACACCGGCGTCGACAACATGCGCGAGATCATCGACAGCGTGCGCTACGCACCCGTCCAGGCGCGCTACAAGGTCTACATCATCGACGAAGTGCACATGCTCTCGAAGAGCGCCTTCAACGCGTTGCTCAAGACGCTGGAAGAGCCGCCGCCGCATGTGAAGTTCATCTTCGCCACCACCGAGATCAACAAGGTTCCCGTCACCATCCTGTCGCGCTGCCAGCGCTTCGACCTGAAGCGGCTGGATGCGGCCCTGCTTGCCTCCCATTACGGCGCCATCGCGGTGAAGGAAGGCGTCGAGGCGGAAGCCGATGCACTCGCCATGATTGCCCGCGCGGCGGAAGGCTCGGTGCGCGACGGCCTCTCGCTCCTCGACCAGGCCATCGCCTATGGAGAGGGCAAGGTGAAGGCGTCCGACGTCGCCTCCATGCTGGGCCTCATGGACCGCTCGCGCATCATCGACCTGTTCCAGGCCGTGATGAAGGGCGATGCGAGGGAGGCGATCGAGGAGATCGAGCGCCAGTATCAGTCCGGCGGCGATCCCGCCACGATCCTGGGCGACCTCGCCGATTACGTGCACTGGGTCACCCGCCTCAAGGTGGTGAAGGAGGCGGCACTCGCCGACACCTCGCGCACCGAGGCCGAGAAGACGCGCGGCGCCGAGCATGCCAAGGCCTGCGGCATGGCGCATCTGACGCGCGCCTGGTCCATGCTGCTGAAAGGCATCCGCGAAACCGAACTCCATTCCGATCCGCTGATGGCGGCCGAGATGGTGCTCATCCGCCTGTGCCATGCCGCCGATCTCCCCGGCGGCGAGGAGCTGGCGAAGCTCGTCAAGCAGGCCCAGCCCACCGAGCGCGTGGTGCCGCTCAGCGCCCGCGAACTGCTGCGCGGCGGGCCCGAGGCCGCGGCCGATGGCCCCGCGGCACTCGCCGTCAGGGCCCAGCCCGCCATGGCCCCGGAAGCCCCCCCGGAAACGCGCGCCTTTTCCAGCCTGCAGGACCTCCTGGCGCTCGCCACCGAGAAACGTGACATCAAGCTGAAATCCGATCTCGAAAGCCTGGTGCGCCCCATCCGCGTGGCGCCCGGCCAGTTCGAGATCGCTCTGGAGCCGCAGGCACATCCCGGCCTTCCCGGCGAGATCGCCCGCAAGCTCGAAGCCTTCACCGGCATGCGCTGGATGGTCATGGTGGCGAAGGAGGGCGGCGCCAAGCCCGTCGCCCGCCAGCGCCAGGAGAACAAGGACAGCCTGTTCATCATGGCGCGCGAGCACCCGGATGTGCAGGCCGTACTGAAGCGTTTTCCCGGCGCCGAGATCATCGACGTCAAGCAGCCGGACCAGAACCTCCTTCCCCCCAATGTGAGTGAGAGCGATGAAGAATCTCGGTGATATGATGAAGCAGGTGCAGGCCATGCAGAGCCGCATGGCCGAGATGCAGGCCAAGCTCGAGCAGGCCACCGTCACCGGCCAGTCGGGCGGCGGCCTCGTCAAGGTCACGCTGTCCGGCAAGGGCGCGATGACGCGCCTCGAGATCGATCCCTCGCTGCTGAAGCCCGAGGAAAAGGACATCCTCGAAGACCTGATCGTGGCCGCCCACAGCGATGCCAAGGGCAAGTCGGAGGCGATGATGGCGGAGGAGATGAAGTCCGTCACGGGCGGGTTGCCGCTGCCGCCCGGCCTCAAGCTGCCCTTCTGATGTCGCGGCGCACCACCGGCCCCGAGATCGAGCGGCTGATCCAACTCCTGGCGAAATTGCCGGGGCTCGGCCCCCGCTCGGCCCGGCGTGCGGCCTTGCATCTCATCAAGAACCGCGAACGCCTGCTGGTGCCGCTTTCCGCCGCCATGGGTGAGGCGCGCGACAAGGTCACCGTCTGCACCGCCTGCGGAAACGTCGACACGGTGGACCCCTGCACGCTCTGCACCGACCCGCGGCGCGAGCGCGCAACACTCTGCGTGGTGGAGGAGGTGGGCGATCTCTGGGCGCTGGAGCGCGCGGGCGCGTGGAACGGCCTCTACCATGTGCTGGGCGGCACGCTCTCGGCCATCGAGGGAATCCGCCCCGAGGACCTCGCCATCGGTTCTCTGCTGGAGCGCGCAGGGCAAGGCGAGGTGAAGGAAGTGGTGATCGCGCTGAACGCCACAGTCGAGGGCCAGACGACGGCGCATTACATCACCGAGCGCCTGAAGGCGCTGGGCATCGCGGCCTCGCGGCTGGCGCATGGCGTGCCGGTGGGCGGCGAACTCGACTATCTCGACGAAGGCACGCTCACGCAGGCGATCCGCGCGCGGCGGCCGCTCTGAGGCATCGCTTCTCTTGATGCGTCACCCCGGCGAAAGCCGGGGTCCCGCTTCGGGCGGCTCAAGCTGGTTTCCGGCTTGCGCCGGAATGACGGGTTTCAATTCCGCTCCACAAGTTTCGGCCGCGCCGCCGCCGGCGCTTCCTGGGCTTCCAATTCAAGGCTCTCGATGCGCGCACCGCGGCGCGTGATCTTTTCGGCCGAGGTGCCGAGCTTCTCGAGATCGCCCGCCGCCTGCCCGAAATGCTTCTGCAAGTCGCCCACGCGCTCCTTGAGGCGGCCCACGTCTTCGAGGAGGCGCGTCACCTCCACCTTGATCAGTCCCGCCTGCTCGCGCATGCGCGCATCCTTGAAGATCGCCTGCAGCGTCTGCACCAGCAGCATCAGCACATTGGGCGAGGCGATGATGACGCGGGCGCGATGCGCCTTCTGGATCACGTCCTCGAACTTCTCGTAGAGCTCGGCATAGACGGACTCCGAAGGCACGAACATGATCGCCGTCTCGTGCGTCTCGCCGGCGATCAGGTATTTTTCTGCAATGTCCCGCACATGCTTCAGCACGTCGCCGCGCAGCCGCGCCTCGGCGTTGCGGAGGTCGGTCTCGCCGCTTGCTGCCTTCAAGGCGTTGAAGGCCTCGAGCGGAAACTTGGCGTCGATCACCAGCTTCAGCTCCGAGTCTGGCAGGGACACGAGGCAATCAGGCCGCGTGCCGTTGCTTAAGCTTCCCTGGAAGGCATAGGCGTGGCTGTGCAGCCCATCGCGGATGATCGCCTCCATCCGCGCCTGGCCATAGGCGCCGCGCGCCTGCTTGTTGGAGAGAATGTCCTTGAGGCCCAGCATCTCGGTGGAGAGAGCCGTAATGTTCTTCTGCGCGGCGTCGATCACCGCGAGCCGCTCGTGAAGCTGCTTCAGCGATTGCCCGGTGCGCTCCGCCTGGTCGACGAGGTTGAGGCCCAGCCGTTCGGACACCTGGTCGAGGCGCTCGTCCAGCGTCGAGACGAGCTGCATCTGGCTCCCCTGCGCCTGCTCGGCGAGGCTCTTCAGGGCGCCGGAGAGCTCGGCGATGCGGTATTCGAGTTCGGCGGTGCGGCGCGCGGTGGCCATCGCCTCGTCCCGGCGGCTCGCTTGCGCGCGCCAGGACAGCACCACGGCGGCGATGAGAAGCAGCAGCGCGAAGACTCCCGCCGCGACCAGAAGGTCGAGGAGTGTGACGGGCGTGGCGCCGATCTGCAGGAGGGGGCGGGCGAGGTCCATGGGCCGCAGCCTAGACCGATTCGCCTTCCCAAAAGTAAGTGGCCCGCCCGTACCGGCAGGGTACGAGCGGGCCGATGGCCTTCACGACTCGGGACGGCGACAGGAGCCATGCGGGCCAATCTGAATTCGTCTGGCGCTTATCAACGCAGATGGTGGGGAAAGGTTCCGGAAGAATTTTCGGAAAATTCGCCATCTGCGTCCGTCGAAGAAGACGATGCCCGCGCATCCCGGCCAAAAAGGGGGAGGGTCGTGACCATTTGGCGGCCAGCCCGGATCGGGCCCGCCCCAATGTCGGGTGGTGAACCTTAGCGGCCGCGCGGGGCGGGGCGGCGGGCGGCGCTGGGCGCCAGGGCGCGCTCGGCGGTGTTCTGGCGTTCGGTCAGGAACAGGCCGAAGCCGCGGGTCAGCCCATCGGCGAAATCGCGCATGGCGTTGAAGACGATCATGTGAGCCTCGATCAGGTCAGTGGTTGAATGCGATGGCCTGCATATGATGTCTGATTGTGGACAGATTGCAGCAGCACCCGGCTACTGCTCCGGCTCAGCTATGCGTTTTGCGCATGGCGAAACCGGTCGGTCGCCCGCACCAGCGCATCGGCGATGCCGGGCTCGGTGGCCGTATGTCCCGCATCCGGCACCATGATGAATTCGGCCTCGGGCCAGGCGCGGTGCAGGTCCCAGGCGGTGCGGGCGGGGGTCACCACGTCATAGCGGCCCTGGATGATCACGCCCGGAATGTCCTTCAGGCGGCGGGCCTTGGCCAGCAATTCCCCATCCTCCGCGAAGAAGCCGCCATGCATGAAATAGTGGCATTCGATCCGGGCGAAGGCGAGGGCGAAACGGTCGCTGCCGAAATCGCCCACCCGCTTCTCGTCGGGCAGCAGCGAGAGGGTGGACCCCTCCCACTGGCTCCACGCCCGGGCGCAGGCCATCTGCTCTGCCGGGTTCGTACCGGTCAGTCGGCGGTAATAGGCAGAGACCAGGTCATGCCGCTCGGCTTCAGGGATCGGGGCGAGGAAGCTCTCCCACGCATCGGGGAACAGCGCGTCCGCACCTTCCTGGTAGAACCAGCGGATCTCGCTTTTCCGCAGGGTGAAGATGCCGCGTACGATGAGTTCGGTGACGCGCTCGGGATGCGTCTCGGCATAGGCCAGCGCCAGGGTGGACCCCCATGAGCCGCCCACCACCTGCCAGCGCTCCACCCCGAGGTGGCGGCGCAAGGCTTCCATGTCCGCGACCAGCGCCCAGGTCGTGTTGTCCTGCAGTTCGGCATAGGGGGTGGACTGCCCGCAGCCCCGCTGGTCGAACAGGATGATGCGATAGGCCTCCGGGTCATGGAGCTGGCGCAGGAAGGGCGAAATCCCGCCCCCCGGTCCGCCATGTAGCACCACGGCGGGCTTTCCGGCCGGGTTGCCGCATTCCTCGAAATAGATCTCATGCAGCGGAGACACCTGCAGCCTGCCCCGGTTGTAGGGCTGCAATTCGGGGTAGAATGTTCGCCGCTGAATCATCTGCGCCTCGGGCCTCGTCTATGCTGGCTTCCGCTTTTGCCAGAAGCCCGCTGATCCGGTAATGGAAAATGGCATCGCACAACGAATGAATGTGGAATGCACAAAGGGGGAACCATGTGGAATGAATTCAAGACCTTTGCCTTCAAGGGCAATGCCTTCGACCTCGCGGTCGGCGTCATCATCGGCGCGGCCTTCAGCAAGATCGTGGATGGCATCGTTACGCTGCTCATCACGCCGGTGATCGGCGCGGTGCTGGGCGGCCTCAGCTTCGACGATTACTTCCTGCCGCTCTCGTCGAACATCACCGCCACCACGCTGGCCCAGGCGCAGCAGCAGGGCGCCGTCTTCGCCTATGGCGCCTTCCTTACCGTCGTCCTCAACTTCCTCATCGTGGCCTTCGTGCTGTTCCAGCTGGTCAAAGTGTCGAACCGCATGAAGAAGGCCGAGCCGCCGCCGCCGCCCCCGGGCCCCACCAAATCGGAAGAGCTGCTCGCCGAAATCCGCGACACGCTGAAAGCCCGCGCCAACGCCTGAGGCTTCCCCGCAACGGCCCGGGTGAGTGATGGACACCCGGGCCGGTTCTCGGCTTAAAGTCCGGGGGATGACACCCGAACAGATCCTCGCCGCCATATCAGGCCCCGCCCGCAACGAACCCGACAGCGGCATCGTGAAGGCCGCCATGTATGGCTTTACCGTGCCCGGCGTCATCGCGCTCTGGTCGGGCGAAGGTAACCTGCCCACGCCGGAGGCCTTCGCGCGCCCCGCCGCGGAAGCGCTGCTCAATGGCGAAACCTTCTACACCTGGCAGCGCGGCATCCCCGAGCTTCGCGATGCGCTGGCGCGCTACCACACGCGCCATTTCGGCCGCAGCTTCGATCAGGAGAATTTCTTCGTCACCTCCGGCGGCATGCAGGCGATCCAGACCATCGTGCAGATGATAGCAGGCGCGGGCGACGAGATCGTGATGCCCACTCCCGCCTGGCCCAACTACGCGGGCACGCTGAGGCTCCACGGCGTGAAGCCCGTGGACGTGCCGATGGGCTTCGCCAACGGCCGCTGGACCCTCGATCTCGACCGGCTGTTCGATGCGGTCACGCCCCGCACCCGCGCCATCGCCATCAACTCGCCCTCGAGCCCCGTGGGCTGGACGGCAAGCCGGGACGAGCTCATCGCCGTGCGCGACTTCTGCCGCAGCCGGGGCCTGTGGATCCTCGGGGATGAGGTCTATGGCCGCTTCTACTACGGCGATGCGGGCGAGACACGCGCCCCCTCCTTCCTCGATATCTGCGAGGATGAGGAGCAGCTTCTCCTCGCCAACACATTTTCCAAGAACTGGGCCATGACCGGCTGGCGCGTCGGCTGGCTGCAGGCGCCTCGCGTGCTCGGCCCCGCCATCGAGCGCATCATCCAGGTCAATTCCAGCGGCACGCCGGCCTTCCTGCAGCGCGGCTGCGTGGCAGCGCTCGACCATGGCGATGGCTTCATCGCCGAACAGGTGGCGATGGCGCGGGCACGGCGTGATCTCGCCGTGACGAAGCTGGGCGGCCTTCCGGGCCTTCGCCTCGATGTGCCGAAGGGGGCCTTCTATCTGTTCTTCGGCATCGAGGGCATGACAGACTCGGACACCACTGTGCGCCGCCTCATCGACGAGGCGAAGGTGGGCTTCGGGCCGGGCGGCACGTTCGGCCCCGGCGGCGAAGGCTTCCTGCGCATCTGCTACCTGAAGGACGAGGCCAAACTGGCCGAGGCGCTGGACCGCTTCGCGGGCTGGATGAGCAAGCGGGCTTGAGCTCCGCTGCCCGCTTTCCGTGCTCGCAGGTGCACAATGGAAAGGCATCTGGTCTTTCTGCCTGACCACTCCATGATCGCACCTGCTGAAATTTCAGGGTCTTAGATCTCGTTCGGAACTTGGCACGGCGTTTGCGAAGGCTCTTGCAGCGCAAACGTCTTCTTGGGTCCTCCCATTCTCAAGCGAGAGTCCTCGTTGCGTCTTGGCCCGGCTCGGCCGTTGCCAAAGGGGTGGATGGCTTCCTGGTTGCGGCCGTTCACCCCTCTTTTTTGGCCCATGACCAAAATTTCATCTGCCTTGCCTTGCCTCTAGAGGGAGGGATTTCCATATCTACGCTCAACGGGTCCGGGCCCCTCTGGCAGATGATCTCTGCGATGTCGGACTCTTCCACCTTGAAGGCGCAACCGCGCCGCAATCTGGGAGATCAGTCGCATGACAAGCCCCTCCATCACCCTCGACCTCACGCCGCAAGGCACGATGCAGCGCCTCGAATGGCTCGCATGGTTCACCGACTCAGCCGTGCGCATTCCCGGCACCAGCCGCACCATCGGCGCGGATGGCCTCTTGAGCCTCGTTCCTGGCGTGGGCAGCCTCATGGGCACCGGCATCTCGCTCTATATCGCGGCGGAGGCCGTGCGCCATGGCGTGCCGCCGCGGCTTCTCACCCGCATGGGCCTCAACATCGCGGCCGATACGGTGGTGGGCGCCATCCCGGTCGTGGGCTTCCTGTTCGACATGGGCTTCAAGGCCAACCAGCGCAACCTCATGCTGCTGCGTCAGCACCTCGCGGAGACATGCCGATGAAGACGCTGATCTGGATCGTCACGGCCGCCGTCGTCGGCCTCTGGTCGCTTCTCGCGTGGGTCATCCATGGCCTCGTCGGCATCGCGGGCCATCTCGTGTCCGCCAATGCAGACATCATCCCGGCTGACCCGCTGCTCGTCGAATGGGCCTCGTGGCTGGCCTCCGCCGGAACGGGCGTGGGCGAATGGCTGGTGCTGATCGTGTGGGCGCTCGTCTCCGCCGTGCTGCTGGCCGTGGGCTTCGTGGCCACAAGGCTCATGCCCCGCTTCAAGACCGCCTGAACGTGAAAGGGGCCGCGCGTGGCGGCCCCTCGAGCGTCTCGTGATCGTGCGCGTCAGTTGACGCCGTTGGGAAGCTCTTCCTCGCGCCTGGCGATGAAGTCCTTCAGGCCCTCGGCGATGCCCTCGTCCAGCTTCGGCTCCTCATAGGCCTGCAGCATGGCGCGCGCCTTTTCGCGGCCGCGCGTGGCGTGGTCCTTCGCACCTTCCGCCGACCACTGTTCGAAGGAGTTGAAGTCCATCAGGCTCGGGCTGAAGAAGGCCTTCTCGAAATGCTCCAGCGTGTGCGCCGTGCCGAGGAAGTGGCCCTGCGGGCCCACCTCGCGCACCGCCGCCATCGCATCCTTGAAGTCGGCGAACGAGACGCCGCCCGCATATTTGTACCAGCCCACCAGCTGCTCGGCGTCCGTCACGAACTTCGAATAGTCACAGACGAGGCCCGCTTCCAGCCAGCCCGCCACGTGCCAGATGTAGTTGGCGCCGGAGAGCACGGCGGCGTGCATGAGCATGTTGGACTCATAGCCCGCCTGCGCGTCGTTGAGCTTGGAGCCCACGTGGAAGCCGGAGGTACGCCAGGGCAGCCGGTATTTCCGCGCGAGCTGGCCCATCATGTACATCATCTGCGCGGCCTCGGGCGTGCCGCCCATGGGCGCGCCCGACTTCATGTCCACCGCCACCATGAACTGGCCGTAGATCACCGGCGCACCGGCGCGCACCAGCTGCGTGAAGGCCACGCCCGCCAGCGCTTCCGCGTTGACCTGCGCCACCGAGCCCACGGCGGAGGCGGGTGTCGAGGCGCCGCACAGCGCGAAGGGCGCGCAGATCACCGGCTGGTTGTGCGCCGCATAGACCTTCATCGCATCCAGCATGGTCGCGTCCCATACGAGGGGCGAATTGCAGTTGGTGATCGAGACGACGACGGTGTTGTGCTTCACGTATTCGTCGCCGAACACGATGCCCGCCATCTTCATCACGTCCTCGGCGCGCTCCTTCGAGGTGACGATTCCCATGAAGGGCTTGTCCGAGTGCTTGAGGGCTGAGTGGATGATGTGCAGGTGCCGCTTCGGCACCGGAATTTCCATCGGCTCGACGCAGATCGAGCTCGAGGAATGAAGGGCGGGCAGCATGTAGGCGAGCTTGTGGAAGTTGTTGAGGTCCTCGAGCGAGCCATAGCGGCGGACGTTCTCGAGGTCCCGCACGTAAGGCGCGCCATACATCGGCACGAAGACGGTGTTCTTGCCGCCGACCTGCACCGTGCGCTCCGCGTTGCGCGCATGCAGGGTGAACTCGGACGGTGCGGTGGAGATGAGCTTCATCAACAGGGCGCGGTCGATGCGCACGCGCGTGCCCGTGACATCGGCGCCCGCCGCCTTCCACATGACGATGGCCTCGTCGTCGCGGAACTCGCAGCCCACCTCCTCGAGGATCTTCATCGACTCCTCATGGATCAGTTCCACCGCCTCGTCCGGCACGATCTCGTAGGCCGGAATCTCGCGCACGAGCGTGGGGAAGGAGGCAACGGGTGCAGAGCGCAGCGCGCGGCGGCCTTCGCGCCCGCCGGCGCGGCGGTGGGATGCGGCCGGCTGGGCAGGGGAGGTGGAAACGTCGGACATGACGGAATGCTCCTTGTGAATGGCGCCATAGAGCGCCGCCCATGCGAAGCTTTCAAGCGATGGATTTGCGGCTAACGCTTGAGTTTTTCTCAATCTGGGTGGAGAGCAGCCAGTCCCGCAGCGCCTCTGCCTCGGGCTTGAGCGGCCGGGTCGCGTCCCAGGTGAGGTAGAAGGACTGGGGTGCGGCGATCTCCGCACTGCTGACCTGGGCCAGCAGCTTCCGCGCGATCAGTGGTTTCACGAGGCTCAACCAGCCCAGCGCCACCCCCTGGCCCGCCTGGGCGGCCTGCAGCGCGATGACGTAGGAGTTGAAGCGCCGCACCGTGAGGCGCTTGTGCGGTGTGCCCGTGGCGCGCAGGAAATCGGCCCAGGTCGTCCAGGTCCAGTCCACGCCCTCGACCGAGAGCAGCGGCAGGGCGGCGAGATCCTGCACGGATTTGACCTTGTGCCGGGCGAGGAAGCCCGGCGAGGCCACCGGCACGATGCGGTCGCCGAACAGCAGGGCGGAGGTTTCGTCGGGCCAGTCGCCATCGCCGTAGCGCACGCGGAGGTCCACATTGGCGCGCTGCAACTCCTGCGCCCGGTCGGAAATCATGTGGTCGATCACGATGTCTTCATGCGCCGTCCAGAAATCGCCGAGCCGCGGCATCAGCCAGAGCTGCGCGAAGGCCATGGTGGAGCCGATCGACACGCTGCGGGGGCTTCCCATCTGCCCAACCTGCCGGATGGTGCCGGACACGCGCTCGAAGGCATCGCGCAGGCTTTCGAACACGGCGCGTCCCTCGGGCGTCAGGTCCAGCGCCCGGTGCAGCCTCACGAAGAGTGGCCTTCCGATGTCCTCCTCCAGCTGCTTCACCTGCTTGGAGACGGCGCCGGGCGTGACGTTCAGTTCCTCCGCCGCCCGGGTGAGGCTCAGGTGCCGGGCCGCCGCCTCGAAGGCGGCGAGTGCGTTGAGTGAGGGCAGCGAATAGTGACGGCGCGGCATGGTGGCGGTATTTTACGGCGTGGGATCGGGTGAGGAAAGCTCATTCGAACAGCGGGCGGGAGGGCCGCGCTCACATCCCGCGCGCGGTGCCAACTCCACATTGCAGCCCTTATGTTTCAAGGGGTTGCATGCGTTTGCGGCAAGGATTTTTCAGCACGTTGACCAACTGTGCATTTCGTTACACTATGAGCCGAACAAGGCCGGCGACGAGGGCCAAAGCCCCGCGCAACAGAAGCCGCAACACAGGGTAGGAACGTTCAGCTTATGCCGGAATGGGCAAAGACGTATGTGCGGTGGGTGGAGGCGATCAATTACCGGGTTGGCCGCTTCACCATGTATCTGCTCTTCGCGATCATGGGCACGATGCTGTGGTCCTCCCTCTCCAAGGTCGCACTGTTGCCCGCCAACTGGACGCTGGAGACGGCGCAGTTCCTGTTCGTCGCCTATTACCTGCTGGGCGCGCCCTATTCCATGCAGCTCGATTCCAACGTCCGCATGGACCTGCTCTATGGCCGCCTGAGCCCGCGCACCCAGGTGCTGTGGGATGTCTTCACCATCTTCGTGCTCATCTTCTACATCTGCGTCATGCTCTATGGCGCCATCGAGAGCACCGCCTATTCCTTCGAGGTGGGTGAGCGGAACCCCACCGCATGGCGGCCCTATCTGTGGCCGATCAAGCTAATTACCTGCATCGCCTTCTTCCTGCTGCTCCTGCAGTGCACGGCGCATTTCATCCGTGACCTCGCCACGCTGCGCCGGGAGCCCATCTGATGTCCTACGAGCTCATCGCCGGACTGATGTTCTCCACCATGATGCTGATGATGCTGACGGGCCAGCGCGTCTTCGGTGCCATCGGTTTCGTGGCGGTGGTGGCGGCCCTGTTGCTGTGGGGCACGGGCGGCTCCGACCTCGGCTATTCCGCCGTCATGAAGCTGATGAAGTGGAACGCGCTGCTGACGCTGCCGATGTTCATCTTCATGGGCTACGTGATGTCGGAGACGCGGCTCGCCGCCGATCTCTACCGCATGTTCCATGTCTGGATGGGGCCACTTCCCGGTGGCCTCGCCATCGGCACCGTGCTGCTCATGGTGCTCATCTCGGCGATGAACGGCCTTTCGGTGGCGGGCATGGCCATCGGTGCCACCATCGCGCTGCCGCAGCTTGCCAAGAGCGGCTACAGCAAGAACATGATCTCGGGCGTCATCCAGGCTGGATCCTCGCTCGGCATTCTCATCCCGCCCTCCGTCGTGCTGGTGCTCTATGCCATGATCGCGCGCCAGCCGGTAGGCCAGCTCTGGCTGGCGGGCATCCTGCCGGGCCTCCTCATGGCGGCGATCTTCATCATCTATATCGCCATTCGCTGCCGCCTGAACCCGGAGCTCGGGCCACCCCTGCCCAAGGCAGAGCGCGAGGACATCAGTACGGCCGAGAAGCTGGCGCTGCTGCGGGCCGGCCTGCTGCCGATCTTCATTTTCGGCGTCATCATCGTGCCCTTCGTCATGGGCTGGGCCAGCCTCACGGAAGCCTCGGTGATCGGTGCGCTGGCGACCGTGGTCGTCGCCGTCGTCAAGCGCCGCTTCACCTGGGCCGTCTTCGAGGAATCGACGCGCCAGACCCTCGCCATCACCTGCATGTTCATGCTGATCATCCTGGCGGCCTTGTCCTTCGGTGCCGTCTTCGACGGCCTGGGTGCGGGCAAGGTGATCGAATCCTTCTTCGTGGAGGAGATGAGCCTCGAGCCCTGGCAGATCCTGGTGCTGATGCAGCTCTCCTTCCTGATCATGGGCATGTTCCTCGACGATACCGCCATGTTGGTGATCGTGGCGCCGCTCTACATCACCCTCGTCGATCATCTCGGCTACAGCCTGATCTGGTATGGCGTGCTCTATACCATCACCTGCCAGATCGCCTATCTGACACCGCCTTTCGGCTATAACCTGTTCCTCATGCGCGCCATGGCGCCCAAGGAATATACGCTGCCCATCATCTACCGCTCGGTCGTGCCCTTCGTGCTGCTCATGCTGCTGACGCTGGTCATCATCATGGTGTTCCCGCAGATCGCGCTGTGGCTGCCGAATTACGTATATTCCTGATGACTTCCGTGAATCAGACTGCCTGTTCAAAACAAGGAGAAAGAGGATGACGTCCAGACGCAATCTACTCTCGACCGGGCTTGCGGCGGGTGCTGCAGCCGTTGCAGCGCCTGCGGTTCTCGCGCAATCCGCGCCGATCAAGTGGCGCCTCCAGACCTATGCCGGTGCCGCCCTCGGCGCCGAGGTAGTGAAGCCCGCGATCGATGCCTTCAACGAGATCGCCAAGGGCCAGATGGAAATCGAGCTGTTCTTCGCCGACCAGCTGGTGCCCACGGGCGAGCTGTTCCGCGCCATGCAGAAGGGCACCATCGACGCCGTGCAGTCGGATGACGATTCGATGGCGAGCCCCACGGAAGTCACCGTGTTCGGCGGCTACTTCCCGCTGGCGCTGCGCTACTCGCTGGACGTTCCCGCCCTCTTCAATCACTGGGGCCTGGGCGACATCTGGGCCGAGGAATATGCCAAGGTGGGCGTGAAGCACATCTCGGCCGGTTCCTGGGACCCGTGCAACTTCGCCACCAAGAAGCCCATCACCAAGCTCGCTGACCTCGAGGGCCTGCGCATCTTCACCTTCCCCACCGCGGGCCGCTTCCTGTCGCGCTTTGGCGTGGTGCCGGTCACCGTGCCGTGGGAAGACGTGCAGGTGGCGATGCAGACGGGCGAGCTCGACGGCATCGCATGGTCCGGCATCACCGAGGATTACACCTCCGGCTGGGCCGACGTGACCGGGCACTTCCTCACCAACAACATCTCGGGCGCGTGGATCGGCCACTTCTTCGCCAACATGGACAGCTGGAACAAGGTGCCGCCGCATCTGCAGCAGCTGATGCGGGTGTGCTTCGACAGCTCGCACTACTACCGCCAGCACTGGTACTGGAACGGCGAGGCCTATCTCCGCATCTTCAAGGACAAGATGAAGCTTACCACCATTCCCGACGCGGAATGGGCCACCGTGCAGCAGGAGGCCGAGAAGTTCTGGGACGAAATCGCGGCCGAAAGCGAACTCAAGGCCAAGGTCGTCGGCATCATCAAGAAATACAATGACACGATGGTGAAGGCGGGCCCGCCGTACCGCTACGGCTGATACCCGTTACAGGGAAACGGAAAGGGCGGCCCATTAGGGCCGCCCTTTTGCGTCACGCGGCCTGCTTCTCGGCCGCCTCCAGCCGTCCGCAGCCCGCGACAAGCCCCTCCGCGCCGTCGAGCGCGCCGGGCATGAGTTCCAGCCCCAGGAAGCGGGCGCGCTCCACCGGGCCGGGCAGGTGCAGGTCGGCGACCGGGCCATGCGTGAAGCCGAAGCGCGTGTAATAGGGCGCATCGCCCACCAGGACGATGGACGCGTGGCCGAGGCGTTGCGCTTCGCCGATCGCATGGTGCATCAGCGCCGCACCAATGCCCTGGCCCTGCGCCTTGCAGTCGACGCACAGGGGGCCGAGCAGCAGCGCGGGGCCAGCGGAGCCCGCCAGCACGTTCCACAGGCGGATGGTGCCGATGAGCTTGCCCCTGGCGTCCACGGCGGTGAAGGCGAGGCCTTCCGCCGGAAGGCGGCCCTCGCGCAGGCGCTCGGAGGTCTTCCGGCGGCGCGCCTTGCCGAAGGCGCGGTCGAGCAGGCGCTCGCGCGGGGCGATGTCAGCGGCGGTTTCTGGGCGGATCGTGACCATGGGAACAAGCCTTCCTGTCATCCCGGCACAGGGCGCCGGAAACCAAAAGTGAGGATGGTCCCCCGGCATGGGCCGGGGGCGACTGGAGTGTGGGAGCGGGCCCTCGGCCCGTCAGATGACGTAGGACTGGAGCGGCGAGAAGCCGTTGAAGGCCACGGCCGCATAGGTCGTCGTGTAGGCGCCGGTCGCCTCGATCAGCACCTCGTCGCCCACGGTGAGCGTCACCGGCAGGTCGTAAGGCACCTTCTCGTAGAGCACGTCGGCCGAGTCGCAGGTGGGGCCCGCGATCACGCAGGGCGCCTTCGCGTCGGCGTCCTTCGACGTCACGATCGGGTAGCGGATCGCCTCGTCCATCGTCTCGGCGAGACCGCCGAACTTGCCGATGTCGAGATAGACCCAGCGGTGGTTGTCGTTGGCGTGCTTCTTCGAGATCAGCACGACCTCCGCCTTCACCACGCCCGCATTGCCCACCATGCCGCGGCCCGGCTCGATGATCGTCTCGGGGATCGCGTTGCCGAAATGCTTGGTCAGCGCATCGTGGATGGCGTTGGCGTAAGCCCCCGTGCCCGGCACCTGCTTCAGGTACTTGGTCGGGAAGCCGCCGCCGAGGTTCACCATCTTCAGCGTGATGCCGCGGGCCTGCATGGCGTCGAAGATCGCCTTCGATTCGGCGAGCGCCGTGTCCCACGCCTCGAGGCGCGTCTGCTGCGAGCCGACATGGAAGGAGATGCCATAGGCCTCGAGGCCCAGCCTGTGGGCATGCATCAGCACATCCACCGCCATGGCGGGCTCGCAGCCGAACTTGCGCGACAGCGGCCACTCGGCGCCGGCCCCGTCGGTGAGGATGCGGCAGAACACCTGCGCACCCGGCGCGGCGCGGGCGACCTTCTCCACTTCCTCGTCCGAGTCCACGGCGAAGAGCTTCACGCCCAGCTGGTGGGCGCGCGCGATGTCGCGCTCCTTCTTGATGGTGTTGCCGAACGAGATGCGGTCGGGCGTGGCGCCTGCGGCCAGGGCCATCTCGATCTCCGGCACGGAGGCCGTGTCGAAGCAGGAGCCCATGTCGGCCAGCAGCTTCAGGATCTCCGGTGCCGGGTTCGCCTTCACCGCATAGAAAATGCGGGTGTCGGGCATGGCGCGGGTGAAGGCGCGGTAATTGTCAGCGATGACCTCGAGATCGACCACGAGGCAGGGGCCCTCGGGACGTCGGTCGCGCAGGAAGTCGAGAATGCGGGCGGTGGCTGCCATCTGGGTATCTCCCGAAAATCAAACATGCGTTGCCTGAGCCGGTAAGCCATCGCCCGCCCCACGCTTTGGAGACGTGGAAACGCGCAACCCTTACTGACTTTTCGCCTTGGCTTGATCGGGGATGTCCCAATCGCACATGGGGCAAGGATAGTGGTGCCTCTCAGTAACCCCGGCCTTTGGAGGAGCCGGCAGAGACCAAAAAGCCCGCACCGTCGTTGCTTTGGGGAAATCCTTGAGGCACGTGCGACTTTGGGCGAGCGCGATATGTTCTTATTCGCCGTCACATGCAAGGGTTTTTAGACCCTGCGCGGGAATTTTTTTCACCCGAAGGCCTTCCAACCGGCAATCAGACGCGTCGTCACCGTCACGGCGCACATCGCCGCGTAGATCACTGCAATCTGGGGGAAGTAAGTAGGCCAGATGCACATCGCGAGGAAGCACAGGATCGTCTCCGTGCCCTCGGTGAGGCCACCGAGGTAATAGAATGATTTCGAGGGATAGGCCGTGCTCTTGAGGCCGCGTTTTTCGGCGATCACCGCAAAGGCGAGGAAGCTCGTGCCGGTGGCGAGGAAGGCCGCCAGCAGGATGGCGGCCGCATAGGCATTGGCCTGAGGGTCCGCGGCGGCGAAGGCCAGGGGCACGGCGCCGTAGAACACGAAATCCAGCGCGACGTCGAGGAAGGCGCCCCGCTCGCTCGGGGCCGTGAGGCGGGCCAGCGCGCCGTCGACGCCGTCCAGCGCGCGGTTCACCAGAAGCGGCACGATCGCCAGAAGTGCGAAACCCGCCGCGATGAGGATGGCCGCGAGCATGCCGAAGCCGAAACCCGCGAGCGTCACCTGGTCGGCGGCGAGGCCCCGGGCCGCCAGCCATCGCGCGGCGGCCCCCGTCGCGGGCTTCACGAGCTTCAGCGCAAGGCGGTCAAGCATCTCTCACCTCTGCGCCATCAAGAACAAGAACGCGGCCATTCGGAGGCACGTCGGCGCGGTCATGCGTGACCATCAGGCAGGGAATGCCGGTGGCCGCGATGTGCCGGAACACGAAGTCGCGCATGGCGGCACGGCGCTCCGCATCCAGCTTGTTGAAGGGCTCGTCCAGCAGCATGGCGCGAGGGCGCGCCAGCAGCGCCCGCATCAGCGCCACCCGCGCCCGCTGCCCGCCAGAAAGCGTGTGCGGTGGCCTCTCGCCCAGGCCTTCGAGGCCCGCTTCCGCCAGCGCTGCTTCGATCTTCTTGAGCCGTTCGGATTTCGGGCCGCGCGGCATGCCGAAGGCGAGGTTCTCCGCCACGGTGAGGTGCGGGAACAACAGGTCGTCCTGGAACAGCCGCCCGATGTGGCGGCGCTCCGGCGGAACGCCGTCGAGTGCTGTGCCATCCAGCACCACATGCCCCGAGGCGCTGAAGGGGCTGTCGAGATCGCCGGCGATGAAGGCGAGCAGCGTGGACTTGCCCGCACCGCTCGGCCCCATCAGCGTCACCGTCTCTCCGGGTGCGATCTCGAGCGAGAAGGGCGCGATGAGGCTTCTCCCGTCGAGGGCGATGGAGACCTGCGCGAGGCTCAGCGCCATCTGGGCCTCCCCAGCAGCGCCGCGCCCATGAAGACGAGGAGCGGCGGCAGTGCCAGCGCCAGCGCGAAAGCTGCGGTGAGCGCCCGGCTGCCGCCGGAAGAAAGCGTCACCGCCTCGATTGGCAGCGTGCTGTAGCGCCCCCCCGCCACGAGCTGCGCGGGCACGAACTGCACGATCGAGACGGCAAAGCCGATGGCAAACGCCGTCAGCACCGGCGCCTTCAGCAGCGGCAACTTCACCTGCAACAACGTGCGGAGCGGTGAGGTGGAGAGCCCGCGCGCCACCGCCACATAGCGCGCATCGAAGCCGCGCCACGGGCCCTGCAGCACGATCAGCACATAGGCCGCCACGGGTGTCAGATGCGCGAGGAACAGGCCCGTGAGGCTCGCGTTCAGCCCGAGGCCGAGAAACAGGCGATACTGCCCCCCGGCGACCACGAGTTGCGGCAGCGCGAGGGAAAGCAAGGCAAGCCCGATCACCCAGCTGTCACGCGCGGCGCCTTGCGTCTCGAACCACAGGATGGCGAGGCCTGTCGCCGCGGCCGCCGTCAGCAACGCCAGCGCGAGGCTCAAGGCCAACGGTGCGGGTGAGGCGGCGAGTGTCTCCCATGCGCCCGTGCCGAACTGCGGCGCAAGCGCGGGGTAGGGCCAGCGCTGCGCGAAGGACAGCACGGCCAGCAGCAGAAGCGAGACGAGAATGAGGCCCCCGAGCAGTGCACCGACAAAAGAGGCGCTGCGCCTCGGCGCAGGCAGGAGGGACGGTCCGGCGGTGAGAACGCGCCGCCACGGCGCCCGCACTGCGCGAAGACCCGTTGCGGCCAGCGTGATGGCGAGGCCCAGTGTCAGGGTCAGCAGCAGGGCGCCCTGAAGCCCCATGCTGTTTTGCTGTGGTTCCGCATCGTTCAGCGCATGCCAGATCACCACCGCGAAAGTGGGCGGCTGTGTGGGCCCCAGCACCAGCGCCATGTCCACGACCGTCGCGCCATAGACGAAGACGATCAGCAGCGGCCAGCGGAGCTCGGCGAGAAGCTGCGGCATCAACACGCGCAGGAAGGCCGAACCCGGCCCGTGCCCCAGGCTCCGCGCCGCGCGGGCCTGCTGCGCAAGAAGGCCCGCCGCGTCCTTCCGCGCGAGGATGCCGAAGGCGGCGGTGAGCAGGAAGGGCACTTCCTTGATGGCGAGTGCCACGATCAGCGACAGCCCAAACGGGTCCTGCACGGCGATCCAGCCGGGCGGCGTCTCGCCCCCGACCACCAGCCGCGCGAAAAGCCCCGAGGGCATGACGAGAAAGCCGAAGCCGATGGCGAAGGCCAGATGCGGCAGCGCCACGCCCGCCGCCGCGAGGGCGCGCGCCATGCGCCTCAGATCCGCGCCTGCGAGAATGAGCAGCGTCGCGGCGAGCGCCAGAACGGTGGCGGCCGCACCCGTGAACAGCGACAGCCCCAGCGCGGGAACGAGCTGCGGATGCGTGAGGAGCCGCGCGAAGGCCTGCCCATCGGCGAGCAATGGCAAGAATGCAGCGAGCGACAGAAGCAGCGGCAGCGCCCAGAGCAGGGTGAGCGGCGCCGCGCCGAAGATCGGGCTCAGGCGCCGTAGCGTTCGAGCCATGAAGCCTCGATCAGCGGAACCCAGCTGCCATGCGGCTCCGGAATGGTGCGGGCGGGGAAGCTTAAAGAGCCCGGCGCATCGCCGCCCTTGAACAGCGCCTTCTCCGCGGGCTTCAGCTTGGCGAGGTCGAGCACGGTGGGGTCACCCCACAGCGCGAGGTCCGCCTTGCGCGCCTGCGCCTCCGGCGAGAGCAGGAAATTCGCCGTCACCTGTGCGGCGGCGGTCGACTGCGCGTTGACGGGGATTGCAACGAAATGCGTGTTGCCGATGGTGCCGTTGCGGTGCTGCCAGGCGATGGTGCTCTTTGGCAATTCCCCGCTGGCCACGAGGTTCGCCGGTTCGTTGGGGTTGAAGGTGAGCGCCATCACGAGTTCGCCATCCGCCAGCATCTGCTTCACCTGCGCCTGCGACTGCGGGAACTGCTTGCCCTCGCGCCACAGATGCGGGTGCAGCGCATCGAGGAAGGCGAAGAGCGGCGCCGCGGCGCGGTCGAAGCCCGCCTTGTCGATGCTGGTGGGCAGCAGGGCGCGGTTTTCCATCGTCTCCACCAGCGCCTGCTTCACGAAGGTGGTGCCGTGGAAATCGGGCGGGGCCGGATAGGTGATGCGGCCCGGCATGTTGCGCGCGAGGTCGAGCAACTCCGCCATGGAGAGCGGCGGCGCCTTCAGCTTCTCGCCGTCGCCGAAAAAGGTCAGCTGCGCCATGCCCCAGGGCGATTCGAGACCCTCGGTCGCCTCCGCGAAGTCGATGCGCGTGGTGGGCTTTCCCTCGACGTCGACGAGGGTGAAATTCGGCAGGTCCTCGGTGAAGGGACCGAAGAGCAGGCGCTCCTGCTTCATCACACGGAAATTCTCGCCATTGATCCAGATGAGGTCGGTGCTGCCTTTCGCGCCGGCCTTCACCTCGTCGCGGATGCGGCGCACGGCCTCCGCCGTATCGGCGAGCTTCACGTGCTCCAGCGTGATGCTGTGGCGCGCCTTCATCTGTTCACCGGCCCAGGCGATGAACTCATTGACCTGCGGCGAACCCGCCCAGGCGTTGAAATAGACGGTCTGGCCCTTCGCCTCCGTCTCGAGCGCCGCCCAGCCCGCCCCGGCCCGTGCCGCCCCGATGAAGGGCAGGGTGCCGATGAGCTGGATGATCGAACGCCGGGTGGGGGAAAACGTCACGCGAAGGCCTCGCCACAAATTGCCCGCCCCTCATAGGCCTGTGTCGCGGAAAAGAAAATCACGCTCGCGTCACCGCGGCGGCACCCATGGCGTGGCCGAATTGGTGGCTTTGTCGATGATGCTGAAGCCGTTGGCCGGGATCTTGACGGGTGCACTCCAGCCTTCACCGGGCCAGCGCACGCGGAGTTCCGCCGCCGTCGCATCGCCCAGCCCCAAATGGATCCAGCCGGACTGGCCAGAGACATGCCCTCCGCCCGAGGTGACCTCGCGCCGGTCGGTGCCCGCCGCCGTCTTCACCTCGATCATGGCACCGATGGCATTCACGTTTGGGGCGGGCTGGACGAGGCGGATCATCGCGAAGGTGCCGGCATCTTCCGTCACGTTCCGCCAGACCTGCGCGGGCTCGTTCCGGTTCACCACGAGAAGGTCGATGCGGCCGTCGAGGTTGAAGTCGGCCAGCGCCCCGCCGCGCGAGGTGCTGGTGCTGGCGACACCCGCCTTGTCCGCCATCTCGATGAACTTCCCGTCCGCGCCCTGCACCATCAGGTTGTTCGGATCCTTCATCGCGAAGTCCGGCATCTCGGAAACATTGCCCTTGGCGATGAACAGGTCGGGGCGGCCGTCATTGTTCACATCCTCGAAATCCGTGTGCCAAGCGGTGGAGGGCTTCAGGTCCTCGCCCATGAAGGGCCTGTGCGCGGTGACGCCCTTGGCGAAGGCCACGTCCTTGTAGGAGGGCTTCGCCGTCTCGCCATCCTTCGGCGGGCTTGCCAGCGTCTGCAGCTTGTTGTCGGCCATCGATGTCAGGAAATATTCCTGGAAGCCGTCGCCATCGAGGTCATGCGCGGCAAGGCCCATGCCCCAGATGCGAAGATATTTCCAGCCCTCGCCCTTTGTGTAGAGCATGGGCGGCTTGCCCGGCGGCACGCGCCACATCTGCTCTTGCCCGCCCTCGTAATACTCCCGGTCGTTGGAGACGCGGAGATCGGCTTGGGCCCTGTTCGCCCAGTCGGTGAACAGCATGGAGAGCGGGCAGTAGCTGGGGGTGAGCGGCAGCGGCGTGGTGAAGCCCTTGCCCGCCTTTGCGGGCCGGTGCAGCCAGTTCGGCGTGCAGGAGCCCCAGGGCTCCATTTCCTGGTTGCGGTCGATGTAGTTGCCGATGGCGATGGTCGGCCATGCCATGCCCTTCTCCCATGTGGCGGCATAGGCCGTGGACCACGCGTCTCCACCCTCGAAGCCCCAGGCCTCGTTGGCGCGGGAGAAGCGGCAGTCGCCTTCGCCCTTCATCACGATGTTCTCGCCCACGCGCAGCACCACGACATCCATGATGCCGTCGCTGTCAACGTCGAGGGGATAGGCGCCCGTGACGGCGTCGAATTCGAGCCCACTCTCCTGCTTCGCGAAGGAGAGCGCACCGCCCCGTGTGCTGCGGTTGACATAGAAGCTCGCGGGCTTCTCGCCGCCCGCCAGCAAGACATCCTCATAGCCGTCGCCGTTGCAATCGAAGACGGCGGCACCGCCGCCCACCATGTATTGCCATTCGCCGGTGAACACGCTGTCGATCCCGGAGCGATCCGTATCCTCGGCGAAGCGTGGAACGGTGATCGTCCCGGCCGCGAGGCCCGCGCTCGCGAGCATCGCCAGAACCATGGGCGCATATAGGAATGGTTTCACGTGGAACTCCGGGTCCGCAGCGCCACGGCGTGCGCGCCGATGCAGCGGCCCTGCTCGAGGCCGCGCGCGATGGCGGCGCGGAAATGGATGCCGCCATAGAGGCGTGAGATGCCGGCCTCCTCGGCTGCCTCCACGAAGCTCGCGAAACTGCGGGGCGCCAGCCCGTCGCGCTCATGGGTGCGGTCCATGAAGTGGAAGCGTTCGCCATAGATGCTGGTGAGCACGGCGGCCGCAGCACCCGATTGCGTGGAATGGCCGCTCGGATATTCGGGGAAGGGCGGCGTGATGAGCATCGGCTCCCATTTCGGGTCGATCAGCCGCTTGATGTAGGTGACGGGGCGCAGCAGGTCGTACTGGAACTTGGCATTCCAGCAGCCGATGAAGGCATCCGCCATGGCGACGCCGAGCCGCATGAGGAGATCGGCGCTTTTGTCGAGGCCCGCCCTCTCCTGCTCCAATATGTCGAGGGCGATCGAGATCCAGTGCCCGGGTGGGGTGGGGGACAGCATCGGGTCGTCCGACCAGAAGCGCGCGATCGCCTCCTGCTCGGGCGTCAGGGCGCGGGTCACGTCATAGACCTCGCGGGCCTCGCGGTAGAAGGCGGAAGCCGGGTCCTCGCTGTAGGCGGGCGGCGGCGGCAGCGGGCAGGAGGCGCCATCCGGCATGGCGAAGCTGCGGTTCTTGCCCCATACGGGCAGAAGCGGGGCCTGCTGCTGGCGGATGGCGCTGGTCGGAACCCAGCGGGCAGGGCCTTCGTGAAGCGCGTAGTCCATGGGAAAGCCCATGTTCTCGACCACCGCGCCGCCATCTGTTTCAGACCATGCCACGATGGCCGCGGTCAGCGCCTCGCCATAGCTGAGGCTGCGCGTGGCCACGTCCTCCGCGACGCCTGCCAGCGCCTCGCCCTTCAGCTTCTTTTCCGTGGCGGCCATCACCCGCTGGCCGGTGGGGCCGGTGTTGCCGAAGAAGACCTTGATCGCGGAGGCCATCACGCAATGGGTGATGATGGCATCGCTGTAGGCGGCCCCCGCCTCGCGCGGCGGCAGGCCCTTCAGCCCGTTCAGCTGCCCTTCGAGGGAGAGGAGCGAGGTGGAGCCCGAGGCCACGGCCTGGTAGGCGGCAACACCCAGATAGGCGAAGGCGCGGCTGGCCACGGGCGGTGAATAGGTGGGCGTGTGCCGCACCAGCCGCAGCACGAGGCGATACCAGCGCCGCAGGATCTCCGCCCCGTCTGCGCCGGATGCGGCCTGCGCGGGCAGGACCAGCGCGGCGGAAGCGCCGAGGAGGAAGTGACGCCGGCTCAGCCTCATGCGATGCCCTCCAGTTCGCGGGCGCGCTTCGCCAGCGGCCCATGGGCGAAGATCTCGCGGTCCACTTG
>Ga0181554_1001084_pt1 | contig 26381 bp, 23 predicted proteins | sample 011ome_16_FD_145602 | JGI IMG/M metagenome (GOLD analysis project Ga0181554, IMG submission 145602) | Coastal salt marsh microbial communities from the Groves Creek Marsh, Skidaway Island, Georgia - 011503CT metaG (spades assembly) | ecosystem: Environmental > Aquatic > Marine > Intertidal zone... | reverse complement strand
TTTAGCTTTTTGTGCCTCCAAAATAGGCATTCCATAAATGGGGCTTCCTGGAGTTTTTGCAGCAGGATTTACGACGTCATTTGCGCCAATAACCAAAACAACGTCTGTCTGTGGGAACTCACTATTGACGTCTTCCATTTCAACAACTTGCTCGTAGGGAACATCAGCCTCTGCTAATAAGACGTTCATGTGACCCGGCATGCGACCAGCTACTGGATGAATTGCATATTTAACAGTTATACCCTTCTCTACCAACTTTACAGTTAGTTCTTGCAACGCATGTTGGGCTCTTGCTACAGCCAAACCATAGCCTGGCACAATAATAACGGAGTCCGCATTACTCATTAAAAAAGCAACATCGTCGACGGACCCTGATTTGTAATTTTTTTCGCCTTTGTCTGCTAAGTCTTCAGCTACATCGCTACCGAACCCGCCGAGCAGGACGGAAACGATTGAACGATTCATGGCCTTGCACATAATATAAGACAAGATTGCGCCCGATGATCCAACGCATGCCCCTGCAATAATGAGAACTGAGTTATTCAGAGTAAATCCGATTCCTGCGGCAGCCCATCCTGAATAACTATTAAGCATCGATACCACCACTGGCATATCAGCGCCACCGATTGGGACAATCAACAACACGCCCAATATGAGTGCAAACATTACCATTACGATGAAAGCCAAAATGGATTCATTTTGAAAATAAATCGCCCCAAACCCAATCATTAAAATGGCTAGAATTAAATTCAGTAGATGTTGACCCTTAAAGACTAACGCTTTGGCGCCAAATTTTCCTGACAGCTTTCCAAAGGCGATCACTGAGGCCGTAAACGTAATCGCTCCAATGAATGCGCCAATAAATAGTTCAATTCTTTGCACCGTGGTATGAACTTCAATTGGATTTAAAACGGCGGCCAGAGCAATGAGCACGGCAGCCAAACCAACAAATGAGTGCATTAGAGCGACTAACTCTGGCATTTTGGTCATTTGAACTTTTTTAGCCGCAACAAAACCAATGGCGCCACCAAGTGCGATCGGTACTAAAATCAACAGAGCAATTAAATTCTCACCAATGATTAAAGTGGTGATGACCGCAATGGTCATACCTATCATGCCAAAGAGGTTACCTTGCCTGGCAGATGTTGGAGACGAAAGCCCTTTTAGGGCAAGAATAAAGAAAATAGCCGCAACTAAATAGGCAATGATAGAAAAAGATTGTTCAGTCATCGAGCTTTATTTCCTTATTAACCTTGTCTTTTTTCTTAAACATCTCGAGCATGCGCTGCGTTACAAAAAAACCACCAAAAATGTTAATAGAAGCAAAAAAGATGGCAAAAGCACCTAAAATGCTACTAAAAGATATTATATTGTCGTTAATTTCAACAACTTGTAATATTGCACCAACCACAACAATACCTGAAATAGCATTCGTCACGGACATTAAGGGGGTGTGCAGTGCTGGAGTTACGTTCCACACAACGTGATATCCGACAAATATTGCTAATACAAAAATAGTAATGTTTTGAAGAGTAAGTATTTCTGCCATAGTTAGCCCCTATTTTATAGTTTGTCCATCCATTGTTAATAAACTTCCAGCCAAAAGTTCGTCATCCATGTTTATTTTTAAATCGTTATTTTCGTCAAATAACAGTTTTACGAATTCAAACACATTACGAGCATACAAAGATGTCGCGTCTGCGCTCAACTCACTCGCCAAATTAGTGTTACCAATTATAGTTACGCCATTGATATAAACAATCTCATCCGCTTTTGTTAACGGGCAATTACCGGAGCCATTTAAAGCCTGTCCTGCAGCCATATCAACAATAACGGAACCTTGTTTCATTTTTTTTACGGTATCTTCGTTAATAAGGATTGGAGGTTCTTTGCCGGGGATAAGCGCTGAGGTAATAATAATGTCTGCTTGCTCGGCCTTTTCTGCAACCAATGTCGCTTGTCGACTTAACCAAGACCTTGGCATAGCCTTTGCATAACCACCTTCTCCAAGGGCTGCTGCCTTTTCTTCATCCGTCTCATAGGGAACATCAATGAATTTTGCACCTAGTGACTCTATTTGTTCTTTTACAGAAGGCCTAACATCAGAGGCCTCAACGATTGCGCCCAGACGTTTTGCTGTTGCAATTGCTTGAAGGCCAGCAACACCCGCACCTAAAATCATTACTCTTGCGGCTTTTACTGTGCCCGCTGCGGTCATTAACATGGGCATAAATTTCTTATACGTATTGGCTGCTAATATTACTGCCTTGTAACCGGCAATATTCGCTTGTGAAGATAAAATATCCATGGTTTGTGCCCGTGTATTTCTTGGCAGCGCCTCTAAGGCAAAAGCGGTAATTTTTTTTTCGGCTAATTGGGTTGTGAGCTGTTTATTGAACGGTTCTAGCATACCAATTAAAATTTGATTAGGTTTTAGGTTTTCAATATCAACTGCCGATGGGGCATTGACCACAAGGATGATCTCAGCGTCAAAGACCTCCTGCCTGCTAACTATTTTAACGCCCAAATTTTGATAATCAGCATCCTGAATGAAAGATAAAATCCCTGCGCCACTTTCAACAATTACTTTATGATTAAGCCCAATTAATTTTTTGGCTGTCTCTAATGAGGCAGCGACACGAGATTCATTGCTTTTTGTTTCTTTTAAAATACCAATGATCATATTTTATGGCTCACCATTATGTGTTAAAGCCTCTTATGTTTAAATCTTTAATAGATTCTACTATAACTGATATTGCATTTTTTTTCGCGCTACTTTTCCTAAAAGCAAGCGCAACCCTCCGAAAAGGAGCAGGCTCTTCAAAGGGGAGGATTTTTACAAGATTATTTTCATATCTTAAGGAACAGGCACTTTCTGGCAGGACTGAAATGCCTAAATTAGATGCAACCATATTTCTGATCGTCTCAAGCGAATTACCTAATTGAACTTCGCTATTTTTGTTTAAACCGGGGCACGCTTCTTTTACTTGGTTACTAAAACAATGGGTATTATCCAAAAGCAAAACTTTTTCATCATTTAACTCTTTCGTTTTGATAAACTTCTTATCAGACCACTTGTGTTCCACCGGAATCACAGCAACAAATTTTTCATCATACAAATTAATAACATCAATACCCATAACATCAAAAGGTAAAGCAATTATAGCTGCATCGATATTTCCCTTCTTTAACTTTTCTTCTAAATTTTGTGTAATATTCTCCTCAATTTCAAAGGGCATAGTAGGCGCATTTTGCCTTAGTTTTGGAATAACAAGGGGTAATAGGTAAGGGGCGACTGAGTATATCAAGCCTAACTTAAAAGGCTGGCTTAATTGATTATCACCAACCTTTGCTAGCTCCTTTATTTTTGCGGCTTCGTCCAAGATAACGATTGCTTGATTAACGATTAGCTGCCCGACGGGCGTTACAGCCACTTCTGTCCGACTTCTTTCAAAGATCGTTAGACTCAACTCATCTTCGAGTTTTTTTATAGCCAAGCTCAATGCGGGCTGGCTTACAAAACATTTTTCCGCAGCTTTTCTAAAATTTTTTTCGTGAGCAACTGCAATAATAAATTTGAGCTCACTTAGTGTCATGCTATATGTCTAGATTATTTACACCAAGAGCATTCTGTTCAATAAAGTTTCTTCTTGGCTCTACATTGTCGCCCATTAAATCAGTAAAGGTTTCTTCTAATGCAATAGTATCCTCAATCGTGACTTTTAATAGACGTCGAACACTTGGGTCCATAGTTGTTTCCCAAAGCTGACTGGGATTCATTTCACCGAGGCCTTTATATCTTTGAATAGCTACACTATTTTTTGCTTCTTGCATTAACCAGGTTAGGACGTCATGAAAATTATTGATTGCTAAAGATTTCTCCCCACGAGAAATTACGGCCCCCACGCCAATAAGGTCTTTTGTTAAAGTTGATGATTTAATAATTTGCAGATACTCTCCGCTTATTAAAAACTCTCGATCTAATACGCTTGTTTGTAAATTACCATGAATGTATTGGTTAACTTCGATAAAGTAAGTATTGTTATCAGTATTTTCTTTAACCTCAAAATTAATTGTCTCGATAGTCATTAAAGCTCTAAGTTGGTTAACATAATCTTGCGCTTCTTTTTCGTTATGCAATGAAATTTCACCAATTTGATGAATAGCTCGAATTAATGTTTCATTGTAACGAGATGATAGTCGTCTTATAACGGCTTCAGTTAAAACCATTTCTCTTGCGATATTTCCAAGCGTTTCTCCAGAGAGGGTTTCGCCTCCTTCTTTTGTTAACAATCTGGCATCATCAAGTGCAGAGTTAACAAGGAATTGGTCTAATTCTTGCTCATCCTTAAGATACTGCTCTGTTTTCCCTTGTCTAACCTTAAAGAGTGGCGGCTGGGCTATATAAATATGTCCTCGCTCAACCAGCTCAGTCATTTGTCTAAAGAAAAAAGTTAAAAGAAGGGTGCGAATATGTGCTCCATCAACATCCGCATCAGTCATTATTATGATTCGATGATATCTTAACTTTTCAATATCAAAACCCTCATCTGAGTTTTCTTTTCTCTGCCCAATACCTGTTCCAAGGGCTGTAATAAGAGTGGTTATTTCTTGCGAAGAAAGTATCTTATCCAGCCTTGCTTTTTCAACATTTAATATTTTTCCCTTTAAAGGAAGTATGGCTTGATTTTTTCGGTCTCTACCTTGTTTTGCTGAACCACCCGCTGAGTCTCCCTCAACTAAATAAAGCTCACAAAGTGTTGGATCTTTTTCTTGACAATCAGCTAGCTTTCCTGGCAGCCCCATGGAATCCATCGCGCCCTTTCTTCTTGTCATGTCCCTAGCTTTCCTGGCAGCCTCCCTTGCTCTGGCTGCGTCAACTATTTTATTACATATTATTTTTGCGTCTTGTGGGTGTTCTAATAAATAATCGGTTAATCTTTTACCAACTATTTCCTGAACAACAGGCTGTACCTCACTCGAAACCAATTTGTCTTTTGTTTGCGAAGAGAATTTAGGCTCGGGAACTTTAACTGACAAGACGCATGTTAAACCCTCCCTCATATCGTCGCCAGTAGTTTCAACTTTTGCTTTTTTGGATAACTCGTTCGACTCAATATAAGTGTTTATTGTTCTTGTCATTGCCGCTCTAAGGCCGGTAAGGTGTGTCCCTCCGTCTCGTTGCGGGATGTTATTCGTAAAACATTGCACATTTTCTCCATACGAATCGTTCCACTGCATACTCACCTCTACCGTGATTCCTTCTTTTTCAGAGGTTGCATGAAACGGCACAGAATGAAGCGTGGTTTTTGAGCGATTCATATACTCAACAAACCCCTTAATACCTCCAGATAAAGCAAAGTTTTCTGTTTTTCCTGATCGATGGTCAATTAACTCTATCTTGACGCCGTTATTCAAAAAAGATAACTCTCTTATTCTTTTAGCGAGCAACTCAAAGTGAAAGTCAATTTTACCAAACGTCTCTATTGACGGCATAAATGATACTTCTGTGCCCTTTTTGCTTGTGTCTCCAATAATTTTTAGGGGTGCGACTCTTTCACCGCGCTTGAACTCAACCTCATGAACCTTGCCTTGTCGATAAACCTTTAGAATTAACCAGTCTGAAAGCGCGTTTACCACAGAGACACCTACCCCATGCAAGCCCCCAGAGACTTTGTATGAATTTTGATCAAACTTGCCACCCGCATGAAGCTCCGTCATTACAATCTCAGCTGCTGACCTCTTTTCTTCGTCATCCTCTTTAATCTCAGTAGGAATGCCCCTACCGTTATCTGTCACAGTTATTGAATTATCGGGATGAATAATAACCTTTATGTCATCACAATGGCCAGCAAGAGATTCATCAATTGCATTATCCAAAACCTCAAAAACCATGTGATGCAAACCGCTCCCATCCGAGGTGTCGCCAATATACATACCGGGTCGTTTTCTTACCGCATCAAGACCCTTTAAAACTTTAATGCTATCTGAATTGTAATCGTTGTTATTTTCTGTCATCTAAATTCTCATAGGCATAACAACATATTTGTAATCGTTGTTATTTGGTATTGTGATTAGGCAACTACTTGAAGAGTCATGAAAGGCTAGGGTTAATTTTTCAAATTGTATATTGGTTAATACGTCAATTAAATATGTAACATTAAAACCAATATCAATACTAGGCCCTGAATAATTTATTTCCATTTCCTCTTCTGCTTTTTCTTGTTCGCTGTTTGAGCTTATTAATTTTAAACTATTAGCCTCAATAACCATTCTGATTCCGCGATACTTTTCATTTGAGAGAATAGAGGCTCGCTGCATTGATGATAGAAGCTCTAATCGATTAATCTGGAAACTGTTTTCATGATTTTGTGGTATCACCCTATGATAATCTGGAAACTTTCCATCTATTACCTTGCTAATTAGCTCAATGTTACTAAAAGCAAAGACAGCCTGGTTTGAAGTAAGGCTTATGGAAACGCTTTCGTCGTTTTCTTCAAGCAATTTTACTAATTCTAAGACGGTTTTTCTTGGAACTATCGTTTGAAATTTATCATTTGCCTCCTTAAGGCTTGATGATGTAAAGCTTAGTCTGTGGCCATCGGTACCGACTATATTAATTTTTTTTCCATCAATTTCAAAAAGAAGTCCATTTAAATAGTACCTTATATCCTGTTGAGCCATAGCAAACTCAACTTGTTTTAGGAGGCCCCTGAGTTGGTTTTGTGTCAACTCTATTTCTGCATCGGTGGTTTCGTTTTTTTTCATTAATGGGTAGTCTTTTGGGGGAAGAGACTGTAGATTAAATTTACTTTTAACGGCGCTAACCAAAACTTTGTTTTCTTCGATTTGAATACTCATTTCACTTTGATCAGGGAGCGCTCTTGTAATATCAAACAACTTCCTCGCTGCAATGGTTGTAGAAAAATTTTCTGTAATTTGTGTCTGAATGTGTAATGAAATTTGAACTTCAAGATCCGTAGCAGTGAACTTTAGGGTGTTTTCTTTTCCTTCAATTAGTAAATTAGAAAGGATTGGTAGGGCGTGACGTTTCTCAACAATTCCCGATACATTAGATAGGGGTTTAATTAAAAGATCTCTTCCTATTTTAATATTCATAGTATTTATTTATTTATTTAATAATAATAATAATGTAAGTATAAACTGTGTGTAACCAATAAATTTTTTTTTAAAACAATTATTTAAATACAAAATTTATCTCTTATTTGGCTGTGTTTCGTTTGTGGATAAAATCTGCATAAAAAAACAAAAAAAATTAAAGCAAACCTTATCCTTTTATAATAAACAACTTATACACAAACAATTCACAACTAACCTTTTAAAACTTGTGTTAAAAAACCTAAATCCTGTCCCACATTATGATCTTTTAACCTTAACGATTCAATTTCTTCACAGGCATGCATAATGGTTGTATGATGTCTCCCCCCAAAAGCCTCAGCTATTTCAGGAAAACTTAGGTTTGTGAGCTCCCTAGTAAGTGACATAGCAATTTGTCTGGGCCGAGAAAAATTTCTAGATCTTTTCTTACTGTGCATGTCTGCAATTTTGATCTTATAGTAATCAGCTACCGTTTTTTGAATATTTTCAACGCTCACTTGTCGCCCCCTGACAGCGATAAGGTCTTTTAGCGACTCTTTTGTTAAATGCATATCAATTTGCCTACCAGAGAAATTAGCCATTGCTACAATTCTGTTAAGCGCACCCTCTAGCTCCCTAACATTTGACCTTATTTGTTTAGCTACAAAAAAAGCTACTTCTTCAGGTAGTTTAATATTTACCTCTTCAGCCTTCTTTTTTAATATTGCTACACGCATCTCTAGTTCCGGAGGCTCAATTGCAACCGTTAAACCCCAACTAAATCTAGTTCTTAATCTTTCATCAACACCTATAATTTCTTTTGGATAGCTGTCGCAGGTGATAATTATCTGTTTTTTATTTTCTATTAAACTGTTAAATGCATAAAAAAACTCCTCTTGTGTTCGGTTTTTTTTAGCAATAAATTGAATGTCGTCGATAAGCAAAAGATCTAAAGAGTGGTATTGTTTTTTAAAACTATCAAATGATTTGTTCTCATAGGCTTTTACAACATCTGATACATAACGCTCAGCATGTAGATATTTTATTTTAGATTCTGGCTGTAAGCCCTTTAAGTGATTTCCAATGGCTTGAATTAAATGGGTTTTACCTAAACCCACACCACCATAAATAAATAACGGATTATAAGATTTTCCAGGATTTTCCGATATTTGTTTTGCGGCAGCGGTTGCTAATTGATTGGCCTTTCCAGTGACAAAGTTATCAAAATTAAAAGCTTTATTAAGTCCAGTAGTTTTTGTTTTTTCAGGTGTTTCTTTATTTTTTTTGTCTATTTTCTTTGTATGAGATGTTTGTGAATTAATTTTTTGTTTTTTTATGCTTTTAAATTCGATGGTTGTTGCTTGATTCATTTTCAAAAACTTATTTTTTATTTCATCATGAAAGCGATCGTTGACCCACTGCAAGATAAATTGGTTTGGAGCTGAGATTATTACAGTGTGAGATTCTTTTTCAAAGGAAAAGCTGAGGGGTGTTATCCAGGTTGAAAATTGTTGTTTAGAAATTTTCTTTTTTATTTCTTCAATGCACTCATTCCAAACCTCAGCAATTTCCATCTCAATAAATTCTTTAACAATTTTTAAAAAAGGGAATTTATAGTAGCCTATATTTTCAAAGTTATCCACAAGCAAATAAAATATTTTTGAAAATAATAGAATTGACAAATATACCGATTTGGAGTATCTTCTCGCGTTCAATTTGACTATTGGATTTCTAATGAAACGAACTTATCAACCATCAAAAATAAAGCGTGCTAGAACCCACGGTTTTCTTGTTCGCATGAAAACAAGAGGCGGAAGAGCAGTTATTGCATCCAGGCGTGCTAAAGGAAGAGCTCGATTAGGTCTTTAGATTCTTATTGCTAAATAAAAAAAATAAATTAACTTCAACGGATGAGTTTTCATCCGTTTTTTCTAAAAAAAAACGCCTTACCTCATCCCATTTTTTTTTACATTACTCCTCCAATGAATACACAGTATTTAGATTGGGGTGTATCGTTCCTAAAAAAATTGAGAAACGTGCCGTAAAGAGAAATTATATTAAGCGCTCAATAAGTGAAATTTTTCAAGCCGACTTCCCATCTGGACTCGCTGTTGATATAGTTCTTCGTGTAAAAAAAACTTTTGATAAAACAGAATTCTTTATAATTAAAGATGAACTTAAAAACCTATTCTTAAAAATAAAAGCATGAAAAAAATACTGATTTTAATGATTAAAATTTATCAGCTTTGTTTGAGTCCATTTATTGGTAATCACTGTAGGTTTACTCCTACATGTTCAATGTATACAATTGAGGCCTTGAGACATTATGGCGTTATCAAGGGTAGTTGGCTATCAATAAAACGTCTTTGTCGGTGCCATCCCAAAAATAAAGGCGGATATGATCCGCTCCCAATCAAATAAAGGTAATTAATGGATACAAAACGTTTAATATTATTTGTAATTTTTTCTTTCTCTTTACTTTTACTATGGGATTCTTGGCAGAGAAAACAGGCTGATTTAAATCCCGTGCCTACCGAAGCACAAGCGGATAAAGAAATTCCTATTTTTGAGGGAGGCCTTGAAGCGCAACCTAATAAAATTTCTAAAGATTATGAACTCGTTTCTGGAAACAATGCATTAGTTAAAACGGATCATTTTGAAATTGTTATTTCAAATATTGGTGGTGATTTGCGTCAACTTAAACTTCAAAATTTCAAAGCTGATGATAAAGTTGAATTGTATAGTTTGTTTTCGGACAAATATGACCCTGCGCTTTACATTGCACAATCGGGATTTTCAAACAATAATCTGCCATCACACAAAGATACTTTTCAGTTTGAGAGAACAACCTATGAGATGACGAGCGACACTCTTGAGGTGCCTCTTTTTTACGAATCTGATGCTGTTAAGGTTATTAAAACCTACAAGTTTAATAAGGGAAGCTATCTCGTCACAGTTGACTATGAAATCACGAATAAGACAGACAAGGATATTAAGCCTAAAGCATACTATCAGCTCTTGCATGATGGAAGCTCAAATCAAGGCTCAGCTATGATGCCATCTTTTACAGGCACAGCATATTTCACCAAAAGTGATAATTTTAAGAAGCTAGCTTTTAATGATGTTGACGATGAATCATTTTCTATGAACACACAAGATGGTTGGATCGGCATGATTCGGCAATATTTTGCTGCCGCTTGGATCCTTCCTGACGGAACACCTAGAAAGTTTTATTCCAAAAAAATAGCTGATAATATTTATTCAGCAGGAACGATTACCCAGCTTGCAGCCATAGGTGCAAACCAAACTATTAATTTTTCTGCTGAGTTATATGCTGGACCTCAATTAAAAAATAGCTTAGCTGATGCTGCACCGGGTCTTGAGTACACAGTTGATTATGGATGGTTAACATTTATTGCCGCACCGCTTTTTTCCGTGTTATCGGGTATTCACTCTATGGTAGGAAATTGGGGAGTAGCAATCATTTTGCTCACCGTGTTAATTAAATTACTTTTTTATCCATTATCTGCATCAAGTTATCGCTCAATGGCGCAAATGAGAGAATTGGCGCCTAGACTCCAGAGCATGAAAGAAAAATTCGGCGATGATAAGCAAAAAATGCAAAAGGCCATGATGGAGCTCTATAAAACTGAGAAAATTAACCCATTAGGCGGTTGTTTGCCAATTCTAATTCAAATCCCAGTTTTCATTGCGTTGTATTGGGTGCTATTGGGTTCAGTTGAAATAAGGCACGCACCATTTTTCGGCTGGATTCAAGATTTATCTTCCATAGATCCTTACTATATCCTGCCATTACTTATGGCAGCCTCTATGTTTTTGCAAACCAAATTAAATCCTAAGCCTACAGATCCGATGCAGGCAAGGCTAATGATTATGATGCCAATTATATTTAGTATTTTCTTTTTCTTTTTTCCTGCAGGATTGGTGCTTTATTGGCTTGTAAATAACATATTATCAATTGCACAACAGTGGTATGTAAATAAAAAAATTCATGCTGAAGCCTTAAAAAAGAAAGGTAATGCATAATCTTAACGATACTATATCTGCTGTAGCAACCGCTCCCGGACCTGGAGGTATAGGAATTGTAAGGTTGGCAGGACCTAAAGCATTATCCATTGCCGAAAAAATATGCAGTAAACCAATTACACCAAATCAATTTTCGTTTCATAGTTTCAAAAATGCTAAAAAAGAATTAATTGATCAGGGAGTGGCGTTGTTTTTTCAAAAACCCCATTCCTTTACAGGTGACGACGTCATCGAGCTTCATGCCCACGGCGGCCCCATTGTATTGCAAATACTTTTGCAAGAATGTATTAGCCAGGGATCGCGTTTAGCTGAACCAGGGGAATTTACGAAACGCGCCTATTTGAATAACAAAATTGATTTATCCCAAGCCGAAGCCGTAGCTGATCTTATTAATGCTTCAACTACAAAGGCCGCAAAAAGTGCTATGCAATCTCTAAGCGGGAAATTTTCAATAAAAATCAATGAGTTATTAGAAAAGTTAATTCAGTTAAGAACGTATGTCGAAGCCTCTTTAGATTTTCCAGAGGAGGAAATAGACTTTATTAAAGACGGCCAAATAAAAGAAAAAATTGAGAGCCTTGCCATTTCCATTCAAGAAATTACAAAAACAGCTAAGCAGGGTAAATTACTCCGTGAGGGCGTTCAACTGGTTCTTATTGGTCAGCCAAATGTTGGAAAGTCGAGCTTATTAAATCAACTTTTGGGGGAGGACAAAGCTATTGTTGCTGAGGTGCCAGGTACGACTAGAGATCCTGTGTCTAGCCAATTATCGTTAGGAGGCATTCCTATAAATCTTATAGACACTGCAGGGTTGCGAGAAACTGACGATGTTGTAGAGAAAGTTGGCATCACAAAAACCTGGGACAATATCAGAACAGCAGGAATTATTATTTTTCTTGTTGATGCCAGAGCAGGTATTACGGAGTATGAAAAAAATATTTATAAACAACTACCTAAAGACATAAATATTATTTGGGTTTACAATAAAATCGATTTACTCAATGGGCAGAAGGCAAACCTTACACAAGATTTTGTAGAGCCTATTTTTATATCTGCGAAACTAAATCAAGGGATAGAGCATGTTCGTGACGAAATACTTAAGCTATTAGGATTTCATGATGCAGATAGTAATGAGCAAATTTTTATGGCACGGGAAAGGCACTTAGTTGCCTTAAATGAGGTAAATAATCATTTGGCTAATGCAATTTATAATCTTAAAAACCCTGATTTATGCGCCGAAGACCTTTCATTGTCGCAAAAAGCATTATCTCGGGTAACTGGTAGCTTTTCATCTGAGGATTTATTAGGTGAGATATTTAGCCAGTTTTGTATCGGCAAATAAGGTTTCACGTGGAACAAATAGCAATTTTGTTTCACGTGGAACTATACATATTAAAGTTCGCATAAATAAAGTAAAATTCTAATTATGAAATACCACGAAAATTTTGATGTAATTGTTATCGGAGGCGGTCACGCAGGAACGGAAGCGGCGTTGGCTTCTGCTCGCTTGGGAACTAGGACGCTTCTTATCACACACAATATTGAAACCTTAGGCCAAATGTCTTGCAATCCTTCCATTGGTGGCATTGGAAAGGGGCATTTAGTGAAAGAGATAGATGCAATGGGTGGCATGATGGCAAAAGCGATCGATCAAAGTGGTATTCAATTTAGAATCTTAAATCAGAGTAAAGGCCCAGCTGTAAGAGCAACACGCGCGCAAGCAGACCGAGTTTTATATAAAGCCGCTATTCGCAAAGCGCTTGAAAACCAGGAGAATTTATCAATATTCCAACAAGCCGTTGATGACGTGATAATTAAAGCAGACAAGATTGTTGGCGTAAAAACACAAATGGGCCTGATTTTTTATGCAAAAAAAGTCGTTTTAACTGCAGGAACGTTTTTAAGTGGTCTAGTACATGTAGGTTTAGAAAACTATGAGGCGGGTCGCGCCGGAGATCCCTCTGCCAGTAGCCTTGCATTAAAGTTAAGAGAGCTGGACTTACCCGTTGGAAGATTGAAAACAGGAACGCCTCCAAGGCTTGACGGACGGACGATTGATTACTCAAAGATGATTGAACAGTCTGGAGACTTTCCTACACCATACTTTTCCAATTTATCAAACAAGAATGAACATCCACAGCAAATTTCATGCTGGATTACTCATACAAATACTCAAACACACGAAATTATTAAAGAAGGATTAAATCGCTCGCCAATGTATACAGGCGTTATTGAGGGAGTTGGCCCAAGATATTGCCCATCTGTAGAGGATAAAATTCAACGTTTTGCAGACAAATCGTCACATCAAATATTTATTGAACCAGAAGGCTTAACGACGCACGAAGTATATCCTAACGGCATATCCACAAGCTTACCATTTGATATTCAATACGATTTCGTACGAACCATTGTTGGATTAGAAAACGTTCATATTTTAAGACCCGGGTATGCAATTGAATATGATTACTATGACCCAAGATCCTTAAGAAGCAGTTTAGAAAGCAAGGTGATTGAAGGATTATTTTTTGCAGGACAAGTAAATGGCACAACAGGTTATGAAGAAGCTGCTGCTCAAGGGTTAATTGCTGGTATGAATGCTGCATTGGCAGTTCAAAATAAAGAATGTTGGTCTCCTGGTAGAGACGAATCTTATATTGGAGTGATGATTGACGATCTAACTACCCGAGGGGTAACAGAGCCTTATCGCATGTTTACCAGTAGGGCAGAGTATAGGCTTTTATTGAGGGAAGATAATGCAGACATTCGGCTTACCCCAAAAGCGAGGACTTTGGGTCTAATAGACGATCATCATTGGGAGTCATTTTCTCGCAAACAAGATCAAATTGAAAATGAAAAAACAAAGCTTAAGAAAACTATCTTAAAACCGAAAAATCTAAATAAATCTATTCAAAATAAGTACTTATCAAAGGAAATTGAAAATGAATATTCGGCATTTGATCTCTTAAAACGACCAGAGCTGTCATTTGTAAGTCTATACGAAATTATGGGCGAAACGCCTTCAGTTGATAAGGTGATTGGCGAACAAGTTGAAATATTTGCAAAATATTCTGGCTACATAAATAGGCAAAAAGAGGAAATTGAGCGAAATAAAGCACACTTAAAACTAAACATTCCTGCTGATTTTGACTATAACGCTATTCATGGATTAAGCATCGAAGCCAAACAACTTCTTTTGAAGCATTTACCAGAGACTCTCGATCAGGCGACAAGAATATCAGGAATCACCCCTGCAACAATATCTATTTTATTAGTGCACTTAAAAAGAAAAAATACCTATGGAAGCGGTAAGCAAAAACAAAGAGTGGCTTAATGATGAAGCTTTACTTGAGAATGGGATAAAATCGTTATCGATTGGGACTGAAAATATTTATGATAAATTATTGATTTATATAGATTTATTAATAAAATGGAATAAGACATATAATTTAACATCACTGACTAGTAAACGAGATATTATTCTGCTTCATTTGCTAGATTGTTTGGCTGTGGCTAATAGCGTTAAAGGACAAAAAATCTTGGATGTGGGAAGCGGTGCTGGATTGCCAGGATTAATCATTGCCATGTTAAATCCTTCAAGTGCAATTGAGTTAGTTGATAAGGTTGAGAAAAAAACAGCTTTTATAAAGCAGGCTAAATTTGAAATGCAATTAAAAAACGTAGAGGTTGTAAATTTACGAGTTGAGGACCTTAAAAAACCATTTTTTTATGATGCCATTATCTCAAGAGCTTTTAGTGACATTAGAAGTTTTGTTAACTTAACCAAACATCTAATAAAAATAGATGGTTCTTGGTTTGCTATGAAAAGCAGAAAAGTAATTTTTGAAGATTTAAATGATATTGGAAAAAAATATGAAATTTTTCCTGTTAATGTCCCCTTTTTAGATGCTGAACGTTACTTAGTCAAAATTGATAACTAAATAAAGGAATATTTTTGAAAATTTTTGCAATATCTAATCAAAAAGGTGGCGTTGGAAAGACAACAACTTCTGTCAATTTAGCTTCTTCGCTTGCAGCAAAAAAAAGAAGAGTTCTTTTAATCGACTTAGATCCGCAAGGTAACGCAACGTCAGCAGTAGGTATTTTAAAAAAAGAAGCTCAAAAGACAATTTATGATGTTTTAATCAAAAAAATAAATTTACAGGAAGCAATATTTCCGGCCGAAGACGATAAATTTGATGTTGTTGCCGCAAACCAATCACTTGCAGGTGCGGAGATTGAGTTAGTAGATTTTGAAAAGCGAGAATTTATTTTAAAAGAGCAAATTAATCAACTTAACAAATATGATTTTGTTTTAATTGATTGCCCTCCTGCATTGAGCCTTCTTACTGTTAATGCTTTAGTTGCAGCTCACTCTGTAATTATTCCGATGCAATGTGAGTATTTCGCGCTTGAGGGACTTTCTGATCTTGTCGATACAATTAAAAAAGTAAAAAGAAATCTAAATCCAGATATTGAAATTGAAGGCTTATTAAGAACCCTATATGACAAGAGAAACACCCTCACAAGGCAAGTATCGGATCAATTGGCAGCTCATTTCGGCCGGAAAGTTTATGACACAATCATACCAAGAAACGTTAGATTGGCTGAGGCGCCGAGTTATGGTCAATCGGTAATTAGTTATGACAGATCGTCAAAGGGTGCAAAAGCATATTTACAATTGGCAGATGAAATTTTACTAGGAAATTAATATGAAAACTAAAGGTTTAGGGCGTGGTTTGGACGCACTCTTAGGCAATTCTGAAGAAATAAATAATGCTGACAGTAACGGTTTGACATATTTGAAAATCGACGACCTTGGAAGAGGAAAATATCAACCTAGGAAGTCTATGGATAATGAACAACTTCAAGAACTTGCATCCTCTATAGAGGAGCAAGGGATTATTCAGCCAATCCTAGTTAGATTAGTTTCAAAAAATAATTACGAGATAATTGCTGGCGAGAGAAGATGGCAGGCAGCAAAAATAGCTGGATTAAAAGAGGTCCCCGTTTTAATAAAAGAAATTTCTGATAATGATGCATTAGCGCTGGCCCTAATTGAAAATATTCAAAGAGAAAATCTTAACGTTATTGAAGAAGCTCAAGGTATTAAGCGACTCATAGAGGAATTTGGTATGACACATGAAGGGGCAGCTACTTCGTTGGGTAAGTCAAGGGTAGCTGTTACAAATTTATTAAGATTGCTTAATTTAAATGAACGTGTTCAGCATGCGCTGTTAGCAAAAAAAATTGATATGGGACATGCGCGGGCTTTAGTATCTTTGCCTGCGAGTAACCAAGTGATGCTATGCCAGAAAATTATTGCAGAAAACCTGTCAGTGCGAGATATTGAAAGAATAGTTTCAGATTCCTCGCAAAAAACAAAAAAAAGAACTTCATCGAAATCTGAAGATTTGCGAATATTAGAAAATGAAATATCTGAAAAATTAGGCATGAAAGTTAGTTTTCATCACAATCCTAAGGGTAATGGGTTTTTTAAAGTAACCTATACAAACATTGATGAAATTCAAAATTTTATAAATAAACTTAGATAGCTAATCAAGCCTTGACTGTTTTGATAAATCAAGCCAAAATCACGTTTCTCTAATTTCTAAATAGATCTGAGTATGGAGAATTCTTTAATGGTTAATATCATTGGTAGATATTCATTAGAAATTAGAAGGATGGTAAAGAGGCTTTTACTAATTGAGGCTTTTATTGCGCTAATAATTACTTTTTTTTATGGCATAGACTATGGCCTCTCTCTTTTTATAGGGGGCTTTACGGTTATTTTAGGGGTTTTAATTGCAGCGCCCTTAGCTAAAACTGACAACTTATCGTCTTCGAAAGTTGTTATAAATGCATTAAAGGCTGAGTTGATCAAACTTATTGTGATTGCCTTGGGATTGTTCGTAGCTTTCAATAGCTATGAAAGTTTAGTTAGTTTTAATTTAATTTTAGGTTTGGTAATCGCAGCGCTCTATTCGGGTTTTGCTGTATCAAAAATTGAAAAAATAGATTAAGGAAATTTTTTGGCTGGTACCACATATCAATCACCTAACGAATATATAGGACATCATTTAGCATTTAATGAGCTATCTCTTGGAGATAGCGCATTTATGACTATTAATTTAGATTCTGTTGTAATGTCAATCATTTTAGGCATCCTAACTATGGGATTTATTTGGTTAGTTGCGCGAAAATCAACACCTGGCGTTCCGACAAAAACTCAAGCATTTATCGAGTTGGTTTTTACCTTCATTGATAATCAAGTGAAAGCAACGTTTCATGGTGACCGCCACGTCTTTGTTGCTCCTGCGGCATTGACTGTTTTTTTATGGGTATTCATGATGAATGCAATGGATTTTCTTCCCATTGATGTAATGGCGAGTATTTATGGACTTTTTGGAATCCATGAATGGCGAAACGTTCCTACAGCAGATGTGAACACTACTTTTGCGTTGGCTCTTGGAGTATGGTTTTTGATGATATTTTTTGGCATCAAAGTTAAGGGTCTGGGTGGCTGGATACATGAATTGTTTTGCGCGCCATTTGGATCAAAAATATGGGTATGGCCAGCAAACTTTATTTTTAACTTAATTGAATATATTTCTAAGCCGTTGTCACATTCTCTTCGACTTTTTGGGAATATGTATGCTGGCGAAGTAATCTTTTTATTGATTGCTTTATTAGCGGGTTTTTCAGGAATTGTAGGTGCTATCTTCGGTACAATTTTGGGGGCTGGATGGGCCATCTTCCATATACTTATTGTTACCCTACAAGCCTACGTATTCATGATGCTTACAGTAGTTTATCTTGCCATGGCTCATGAAGGACACTAATTTTTTAACGAAAGGAAATTGAATATGGAAGCTTTACAATTTTTAGCAACGGTTCAGTCTTACACAGCTATTGGACTTGGTTTGATGGTTGGTTTAGGTGCTCTTGGAGCATGTATTGGTATTGGTATTATGTGTGCTAGTTTTTTGGACGGTGCAGCTCGCCAACCAGAATTAATCCCACAATTACAAACTAAAGTATTTTTGTTATTGGGTCTTATCGATGCATCTTTCATTATCGCAGTTGGTATTGTTATGATGTTTGCTTTCGCTAACCCACTGACATTGGGCGTGACACCTGGCGTTTAACTTAGAAATTAGGACGATGCATGAATATACAATTAACAATTATTGCGCAAGGGCTTACCTTTGCCATCCTTATATGGTTTACAGTTAAATTCATTTGGCCTCCACTCTTAGGAGCCATTGAAAAAAGGCAGAAGGAAATCGCTGATGGTTTAGCTGCGGCCCATGAGGGACAAAAAGCATTGCAAGAAGCTGACTTAAAAAAAGAAGAAGTTTTATCAGGTGCTAAAGGCAAATCAACAGAGATTGTTACTCTTGCTGAAAAAAGAGCCAACGAGATTATTAAAGATGCACAAGAAAAGGCAAAAATTGAAGCCGAATTAATAATTAAAAATGCTCAAAATGAAGTTGAGAATGAAGTGAATAAGGCCAGAAATCAACTTAGAAATGAACTAGCAACAATCGCAATTGCTGCTGCTGAGAAAATAATCAATAAAGAAATTGATAAAAAAGCACATGCCGATATGTTATCTAAATTAGCGAAGGATTTATAAGTTCATGGCCGAGATTTCAACAATTGCCAGACCTTATGCCATAGCTGTTTTTCAATTAGCCAAAGGCGAAAAAAAATTAGCAGTTTGGTCAGACTTATTGAGTTTGCTCAGTGGCTTGGTTAAAGATGTAGAATTTCGAGCTTATTTAGAGGATACAAAAATATTAGATTCCGACCGCGAATCTGCTCTGATGAAATGTGTTGGTGATATTGATGAGCACGGAAAAAATTTCATTAAATTACTAATTGAAAATAAAAGATTGATGGTTATACCTCATATCTTCAATCTCTTTGAAGAATTAAAAGACTCAGAAGAGGGCACAATGGAAGCACAGAATTATTGTGCTGAAAAACCAGAGGCCGCTGTTGTGAAAAGCCTAATAGCTAGCCTTGAAAAAAAATTTAATAGAAAAATTGAAAGTAATTTAGTAATCGATAAAAGTATCATTGGTGGTACCAAAATTATAGTTGGCGACACCGTAATTGATGCCTCGGTTAAAGGACAATTAGATAGTTTAGCTTACAGCTTAAAGTCATAAGCTTTTAAATTGGGAGATATGAATGCAGTTATCAACGTCAGAAATAAGTGAATTAATACAGAGCAGAATTAAAAACTTTTCTGCTAGCTCTGAGGCAAAAACACAGGGTACCGTGGTTTCTGTGACAGACGGAATCGTACGTATTCATGGTTTGTCCAATGTAATGTCGGGAGAAATGATTGAGTTTCCGGGAAATACTTATGGATTAGCGTTAAATCTTGAAAGAGATTCTGTTGGCGCAGTTATTATGGGTGACTATGAGCATATTACTGAAGGCGACACTTGTAAATGTACTGGTAAAATTTTGGAAGTTCCAGTTGGACCAGAACTTATTGGTCGTGTTGTCGATGCATTAGGTAATCCAATTGATGGTAAAGGCCCTGTAAAAGCAAAAGAAACTGACAAAATTGAGAAAGTAGCCCCAGGGGTGATTGCTAGAAAATCTGTATCTGAACCTGTTCAAACTGGATTAAAAGCTGTTGATTCTATGGTACCTATTGGGCGTGGTCAACGTGAATTGATTATTGGCGATCGACAAACTGGTAAAACAGCTGTTGCAGTAGACGCGATCATCAACCAAAAAGGCCAAAACATGAAATGTATATACGTGGCTATTGGTCAGAAGGCGTCAACGATTATGAACGTTGTTCGTAAATTAGAGGAAAATGGTGCAATGGAATACACCACAGTTGTTTCTGCATCAGCGTCTGATTCAGCAGCTCTGCAATTTCTTGCCCCCTACTCTGGCTGTACAATGGGTGAATATTTTCGTGATCGCGGTGAAGATGCATTAATCATTTATGATGATCTTACAAAACAAGCAGTAGCTTATCGACAAATTTCTCTATTACTAAGAAGACCTCCAGGTCGTGAAGCGTACCCAGGCGATGTCTTTTATATTCATTCAAGATTGTTGGAACGCGCAGCTAGGGTTAATGAAGAATATGTCGAAAAATTTACTAACGGCAAAGTTAAAGGTAAAACTGGATCATTGACAGCTTTGCCAGTAATTGAAACAGCTGCAGGTGACGTATCAGCGTTTGTTCCTACAAACGTTATTTCAATTACGGATGGACAAATCTTTCTGGAAACTGATTTATTTAACGCGGGTATTCGTCCTGCGATGAATGCAGGTATTTCTGTTTCACGAGTAGGTGGAGCGGCTCAAACAAAAGTAATTAAAAAGCTGGGGGGTGGTGTGCGTTTGGCTTTGGCGCAGTACAGAGAACTGGCTGCTTTCGCACAGTTTGCGTCTGATTTAGACGAGGCAACACGGAAACAGCTTGATCAAGGTGTGATGTTTACTGAACTAATGAAACAATCCCAGTATTCTCCTTTATCCGTTCCGCAAATGGCCGTCTCATTATACGCAGCAAATAATGGTTATCTAGACGATGTTCCTACGAATAAAGTTTTAGCTTTTGAAAAAGACCTTCATGGTTTTATGTCATCAAAATACAAGAAAATTATGGATACTATTGAGAGCACAAAAGATCTCTCAGAAGATGACGCAAAAGCATTATCGAAAGCAATCGAAGATTTTAAATCATCAAGCTCTTACTAATTAAGGATTATTAATGGCAGTCGGTAAAGAGATAAGAACCCAGATAAAAAGTGTTGAAAATACACGAAAAATCACGAAAGCAATGGAGATGGTTGCTGCTTCAAAAATGCGTAAAGCGCAAGATAGAATGACAGCAGCTCGTCCATATTCCGAAAAAATTAGAAATGTGGTTGCAAATCTCTCATATGCGCAGTCTGAGTACAAACATCCTTTTTTGATAGAGCGACAACAAGTTAAAAATGTTGGGTTAATTGTCGTTACTTCTGATAAAGGTTTGTGCGGTGGATTAAACACAAATGTTTTGAGATCTTCAATCAATCAAATGCGAAACTGGGAAAAAGAAAATAAGAAAGTACAAGTAAGTGTGATTGGTAATAAGGCACTAGGATTTATGGGTCGTGTGGGAGCTGATATTAAATCTAATTTAACGGGTCTGGGAGACACTCCTAACCTAGAAAGTTTAATTGGTACGATTAAAGTCATGCTCGACGCATATATAAATGAAGAGATTGATGAGCTTCATATTTGTTATACCAATTTCATAAATACGATGAAACAAGAACCTGTAATGGAACAGGTCCTACCTCTGTCAGGCGAAAAAGTAGGTAGCCCTGATAGCAGCTGGGATTATATCTACGAGCCTGAGGCTCAAGAGGTTATTGACCAATTATTGACAAGATATATTGAGTCAACAATTTATCATGCAGTAACTGAAAATATGGCATCTGAACAATCATCGCGAATGGTGGCTATGAAAGCAGCATCCGATAATGCTGGAGCAGTTATTGATGAGTTAACATTAGTTTATAACAAGGCAAGACAAGCAGCGATTACCAAAGAAATATCTGAAATTGTAGGTGGCGCGGCTGCAGTGTCTTAGATTTTAAAAAATATTAATTATGCATAAGTAAGGATAAATAATGAGTACGAAACAAATCGGAAAAGTTGTTCAATGTATTGGAGCCGTGGTTGACGTCGAATTTCCTCGGGACCAAATGCCAAAAGTTTATGATGCCTTAATAATTGAAGATAAAGATTCAACAGCTGAGGCTGGCTTAACTTTGGAAGTTCAGCAACAATTAGGTGATGGGATTGTTAGAACGATCGCTATGGGTTCTTCTGATGGGCTTTCTCGCGGTACTCAATTTGCTTCAACTGGTGCACCAATTCAAGTTCCTGTCGGCGAAGGCACGCTAGGTAGAATTATGGATGTCTTAGGTAGACCTATTGATGAAGTTGGCAAAATTGATTCGAAAGAGTTTAGATCGATCCATCAAAAGGCACCAGAGTTTAATGATTTGTCTCCCTCGGTTGAATTGCTTGAAACAGGTATTAAAGTGATTGACTTAATGTGTCCTTTTGCAAAGGGCGGTAAAGTTGGTTTGTTCGGGGGTGCGGGTGTTGGAAAAACCGTGAATATGCTTGAATTAATTAACAACATTGCAAAACAGCATTCAGGCTTGTCCGTATTTGCTGGTGTTGGTGAAAGAACTCGTGAAGGTAACGACTTCTATCATGAGATGGCTGAGGCTGGTGTAATTCAATTGAAAAATATGAAAGAGTCAAAAGTAGCAATGGTTTTTGGTCAGATGAATGAGCCTCCAGGTAACCGATTAAGAGTTGCTCTGTCGGGTTTGACTATGGCAGAAAAGTTTAGAGATGAAGGCCGAGACGTTTTGTTCTTTGTTGATAACATTTATCGATATACCCTTGCAGGTACTGAAGTATCAGCGCTCTTGGGCCGTATGCCATCAGCCGTTGGCTATCAACCAACGCTTGCTGATGAAATGGGTCGCTTGCAAGAGAGAATTACCTCTACGAAAACGGGTTCAATTACATCTATCCAAGCAGTTTATGTGCCAGCAGATGACCTGACTGACCCATCACCTGCGACAACATTCCAGCATTTGGATTCAACCGTTGTGTTATCACGAGATATTGCTTCGTTAGGTATTTATCCTGCTGTGGACCCATTGGATTCAACTTCAAGACAATTAGATCCACAGGTTGTTGGAGAAGAACATTATCAGGTTGCTCGGGCTGTTCAATCTACTTTGCAGCGCTACAAAGAATTACGAGATATTATTGCGATTCTTGGTATGGACGAATTATCGCCTGAAGATAAATTGGTTGTTGGACGCGCAAGAAAGATTCAACGATTCTTATCACAGCCATTCCATGTTGCTGAGGTGTTTACTGGCTCCCCCGGAAAATACGTATCATTAAAAGATACAATTAAAGGCTTTAAAGCTATCGTTGATGGAGAGTATGATGACTTGCCAGAACAAGCATTCTATATGGTTGGTGGTATTGAAGAAGCTATTGAAAAGGCAAAAAAAACTAAATAATTATGGCTAATACTGTCCAAATCGATATTGTAAGCGCTGAAGAATCCATTTTTTCTGGTACCGCAGAATTTATTGCCGCACCAGCGATTATGGGTGAAGTCGGTATCTATCCTCATCATGCACCTATGATTACTGCCCTAAAGTCTGGATCCGTTAGAATTAAATTAGCTGACAAAGCTGAGGAACAATTAATATTTGTTTCTGGTGGAATATTAGAGGTACAACCAGGTCATGTAACAGTATTATCAGATACTGCAATTCGAGGATCTGATCTTGATGAGGCAAAAGCTTTGGCGGCAAAAAAATCCGCTGAGGAAGCAATTAAGAATAAAAGTGCTGAAATTGATTTTGCTAAAGCACAAGCTGAGTTAGCGGAAGCTATGGCTCAACTGCAAGCGATTGAAAAGTTAAGAAAAAAAAGATAAATTAGAAATAATGAAAAAAGCAGCTTAGTGCTGCTTTTTTTGTTTATACTAAAAGTAAAAAAATATGACATTAAGTGTTGTGATTTTAGCTGCTGGAAAAGGAACGCGGATGTGTTCTGAGCTTCCCAAGGTATTGCAGCCTCTTGCCAAAAAACCTCTCATAAAATATGTTGTCGATTCTGCGCTATCGCTTAATCCAAATGATATTTCAATCGTTATTGGGTACCGTGCAGAAAGTATTAAATCATTGTTTTCTCAGAGCATATTCAATTGGCCATTACAAAAAGAGCAGTTGGGGACAGGCCATGCTCTATTACAAGCTGCCCCTTATATTCACGGAGATATTACTTTAATTTTATATGGCGATGTTCCCCTAATAGATGCCAAAGAACTAAATCAGTTAGTTGGACAAACGAACGGTGGAATCAGTATCATGACATTTGATAAAGAGCACCCAGCAGGATATGGCCGAATTGTTAGAAAAAATAATAGGATTTGTGCAATTGTTGAAGATAAAGACTGCACCAGTGAAGAGAGAAAAATTACTGAAATTAATACTGGAATTATGGCGGTTGATTCAAACCAACTTAAGCTATGGTTAAAAAGATTAAGCAATAATAATCAACAAAAAGAGTATTATTTAACAGATATTGTAAAATTTGCAGCTGAAGACAATGTAGAAATATCGTCTTATAAAGCGTTAAATGAAATTACCATTTCTGGAATTAACTCCAAAAGTGAGTTGGCAATGATGGAGAGGGCCTACCAAATGAGTTTAGCAAATAAATTAATGGATGAAGGTGTCACTTTGATTGATCCCTCAAGAATTGATATAAGAGGGCAATTAGTTTGTGGAAAAGATGTCATTATTGACGTTGGTTGTGTTTTTGAAGATAAGGTGATTCTCGGCGATGGAGTTCATGTTAAGGCCTATAGCATATTAAAAAATTGCGAGATAAAAGAGAATACGGTAATCGAACCTTTCTCGCATATTGATGCAAGTGTTGTTGGCCATCATAATAAGATTGGTCCCTATGCACGCTTAAGACCCGGAAGCACGCTTGCAGATAATGTCCACATAGGAAATTTTGTTGAGCTTAAAAATACTGCAATTGGTGAAGGAACTAAAATTAATCATTTAAGTTACATTGGTGATGCCGAAATCGGTAGTAATGTTAATGTGGGAGCAGGAACAATTACCTGTAACTATGATGGCGCAAACAAGCATAAAACAATAATTGAGTCTGATGTCTTTGTTGGTTCGGATACACAATTAATCGCTCCTGTAAAAATTGGTCAGGGTGCAACTATTGGGGCAGGTTCAACGATTACTCAAGATGTCCCGGCAGATAAATTAACACTTTCACGAACCGAGCAAAAAACAGTGTCAGATTGGAAAAGGCCAACCAAGAAATAATGTGTGGAATTGTCGGCGGTATATCAACAAAAAATATTCTTCCTCATCTAATAAATGGTTTAGAGAGGTTAGAATACCGTGGTTATGATTCGGCTGGGATTGCCCTAGTTAATGGAAGTATTGAGCGGGTAAGATCAACAGGAAGAGTAGCAACAATAAAAAATAAAATACATCAGGGTGATCTTCAAGGCTTACTTGGAATTGGGCATACACGTTGGGCAACTCATGGTGGCGTCACAGAACAAAATGCCCATCCTCATGTTTCGAATAATGAAATTGCAGTGGTTCATAATGGCATTATAGAAAATCATTCTGAGCAGTGTGAAAAATTAAAAAAACTTGGCTATAAATTTGAGTCTGAGACAGACACAGAAGTAATTGCTCATCTCATACACTATTTTTATAAGAAAGAAAAAAATATCCTTCACGCTACAACTTTGGCAACCAAGGAGTTAAGAGGTGCGTTTGCCATTGGAGTTGTATCATTAAATCATCCAGATAAATTAGTATGCGCACGCAAAGGATGTCCTCTTATAGTAGGAGTAGGCAACGGTGAGAATTTCATTGCATCTGATGTTACGGCGCTTTTAGCAATTACTAAAAAAATAATTTATCTTGAGGACGGCGATGTTGTTGAACTGACTACAGATAACTTTCAAATTTATGATTCCAAATTGAAAGAGGTATCAAGAGAGGTTCATAACAGCAAAGTAAATTTAGAGTCAATGGAGCTGGGTCCGCATGATCATTTCATGCAAAAAGAAATTTATGAGCAACCACGTGCAATTGCAGATACGATTGAGGCTGTTATTGATAAAAATAATTTTGATATAAAGTTATTAGGAAAAAAATCTGAAAAATTATTAAAAGATATTGATAGTATTTTAATTTTAGCCGCTGGTACAAGTTACTATGCCGGACTTACGGCAAAATATTGGCTTGAGTCAATCGCGCAAATCCCAACTAACGTTGAAATTGCAAGTGAGTATAGGTATCGAGATTCAGTTTTTAAATCTAAGCAACTTATTATTACTATTTCGCAATCAGGTGAGACCTTAGATACAATTGAAGCATTAAAGCATGCCAAAAAAATTGGACATAAAAAAACTTTAACCATATGTAATGTCCAAGATAGCGCAATTGTTCGTGAATCTGACATGGTGTTTTATACTCGAGCAGGTATTGAAATTGGTGTTGCATCAACAAAAGCATTTACAACGCAATTAGCGGCGCTCTTCATAATCTGTGTGAGTTTAGCTAAGAAAAAGAAAAAAATTAATAAAAAGTTGGAGTTAACATTTTTAGAAG
>Ga0181554_1001076_pt1 | contig 26492 bp, 17 predicted proteins | sample 011ome_16_FD_145602 | JGI IMG/M metagenome (GOLD analysis project Ga0181554, IMG submission 145602) | Coastal salt marsh microbial communities from the Groves Creek Marsh, Skidaway Island, Georgia - 011503CT metaG (spades assembly) | ecosystem: Environmental > Aquatic > Marine > Intertidal zone... | reverse complement strand
CTCGAGTGGCACGACTACAACGATAACACCGACGGCAGCGCGCTCGTGTTTTTACAACGCATGACGCTCACGGACAGCACGTCGCTGAAAGCCGGCGGGGCGATATTCACGAAGCGCAACATGCACGTATTCAAAACGACCATCTCAAACTGCGCGGCGGTTCTGTACGGCGGATGCGTGTACTTCGAGGACGACACGACGCAGCCGCTGTTGATGGACGAAGTCACGATCGTCGGCGGCGACCTTTCGGCGGCGAACAGCGGCTTCGCCGCCGGGATAAACCAAGGCGGGTTGATATATTCGACGGGAACGATAGAGATCGTCAACTCGGCCCTGTCCGGCGGGTACGCGAAGCACGGCGGAGGGATTAACCTTGAAGGTACGACGAGCGTCGTGTCTTTCCTCACCGACAGTACGATATCCGGGTGCTACGCGGTCTCAAACGAAGGGCTTGGCGGCGGAATTTACATAAGTCAAAACGATCTTTTCTACCCCGTGGACAAGTACGATGACTACAGTCGGCGCGGCCTGCAAGCGTGGAGCTCGACTATCACTGGAAACATGGCGTTCGCGGGTGGCGGCGTCTTTATGAATCGCGGACTCATGATGTTTTATGGGTGCACTTTATCCAGTAATTATGCCACCGACGAGGGCGGCGGACTGTTCGCGAGCGCCAGCATCGTTGGCATCTGGAGTTCCTCGAGCGTAAACAACAACATTGCCAACCGAGACGGCGGCGGTGTGCTCGTTACTCTGTCGACGTTGTACGTTTTGGAATCTACATTCGACAGTAACTACGGCTTACGCGGGGCAGCCATCCGCTCGCGCGACTGCCGTGCAGAGATTGGCGGGAACATTGTCGTGATCGAGGACTCGACGATCCAGAATCATTTTTCTTTTTCCGCGGGTGCGGTTTTCTCCGAAGACACGACCACTCAGCACATAGATACCACGTTCGATAACAACATCGCGTACCGCATCGGCGGCGCTGTGTACACTCGCGGGCTGACCTATCTCCATAGCGTCGGCTCGACGTACAAATACAACTACGGACTCTACGGCGGCGGGCTCGCGTTGATGGGGAGAACGGCGGCGATCTCCACCGCGACGATCTCTAATAACTGGGCGTTCCGAGACGGCGGCGGCGTCCTCCTCGAATCCATGGCCTCGGTGACGTTCACGAGCTGCACGATCTCCGGCAACACGGCGTGGACGGGGTACGGCGGCGGCGTCTCGCTATACGGCGGTGGACGATCGAACGACGTCGGCACACTTCCTCTGGTGACGCTGTCCACGAGCACGATCAGCGGAAATAACGCGCAATACGGCGGCGGCCTCGCGGAAATTTGCGAAGAGGACGACTACGACCAGTACTTTGGAACGTGCGCGCAATACTTCTTGCAGACGGACAACACGATCACGTCGAACGGCGCGTGGAGCGCCGGCGGCGGCGTGTACTGGGCGACGAACCCGCCCATCGCGTGCTTTTGCGGCGCGTGCACGACGACGGCCATCGCGCAGGAGATTCACGTCGACGCGACGCTCCCGTGCAACGACCTGTCCGGGAACCAGGTGTACGAGGACACCTACGGCTCGTACGTGTACACCGACGACGGGTTCGTCATCGATTACATTGTGGCGTACGGCCCAGAGATCGCGTCGGCGACGGCGGCTTACGTCGCCGTCGGCGAAGAGGCCAACACGGTTTTCGCCCCCGGGGTGGTCTCCGAGACGCCGATCGTCGTCACGCTCGTGGACGTGTACGGTCAGACGGTGACGTCCGGCTCCACCTCGAACGCGACGGTCTGGGCGACGTACCCGGACGGGGTCACGATGACGTCCGGGGGCATGACGGACTTGTACCGGGGCACCGGGAGCATTTACCTCGGTTTCGTCGCGGAGGCGGGGACGTACGATATCGAGTTCGTCTTCCAGAACGACATGGAGACCGTGAGCTCGTTCAACTTGATGAACACGATTTACTCCAACTACTACGGCTTCCTGTACTCCGGGCCGCTCGAGACGACGGGGACGATGTCCGTGACGATCACGTCGTGCGAGCTCGGTTATTTCCTGAACGCGGCGAACTCTTGCGAGGGGTGCGGCGAGGGGCATTACTCCCCCGCGGGCGCGGTCGCGGGCGTGTGCTACGAGTGCCCCGCGGGATATTTCAACGACGACGAGAGCGCGTCGGGCCCGAGCTGCACGCCGTGCCCGGCGGGGTATTTCCTCGCCACCACGGGCGGGCAGAGCCAGGCGGAGTGCACGCAGTGCTCGTCGGTCTCCGTGAGCGCCATGGGCTCCAAAACGTGCACGGTCTGCGGCCCGGGGTTGACGCCAAACTCGAAGAAAGACGCGTGCGAGACGTCCGAAGACGTCTACATCGTCGTCGTCTCGTTAATCTGCGCGTTAATCGTCGCCATGATCGTGTATTGCTGCGTGCAATTCCGCCCCGGCGATAAGAAGGTGAAGATCATCATGAGGCAGATGCGCGAGTCGCAAGGAAAAGGGCTCATAGACTCCGCGGCGGAGCGCGAGCGCGTCGCGGCGCAGTCCATGGACGATTTAACTCGCGAGGTGAAGGTCACCGCCGCGGCGTCGAGCGCGGTGGACGCCGCCGCGAGGGCGTCCGTCGCCGCGGCCGCGCTTCTCACCGGTCTCGACGCGGAGACGCTCGCGAACGACATCGCTCCCGTCGTGAGCTCGCAGCGACGGGCCGTCGAGAGCGCCGTGAACCAGATGACGTACACCTGGGGCGCGGACGGCACCTCGATCACCAAGTCGGAGGAAAACGAAATCATGGCCGCCGTGGACGTCGCCGTCAAGGCTGTGTGCACGGCGACGCAGCAAGCCGCGGACGCGGACGCCGCGGGGACGCTCGAAGCCGTCGCCGAGGTGACGGACAAGTCGCTGTCGAAAAAACTCTCCGCGCGCGTCGCCAAGGCGAACGACATCGAGAACGACGTCACCGCCGCGATCTGCATGGCCGCGCACCTGGACGCCATCGAAGCGGTAAACGAGGCGAAAGAGGTGTTGCTCACGCTTCCGAAGGGCCCGCAGTTCGACGCGCACAAGCTGAAGTATCAAGAGGCGCTCGAGGCGATCGAGGAGCGGATCAACGCCACGGCGCTCGCGAGGCGGTACGCGACGCAGGCGCGCATCAACCGCCGCGGCATCAACCCCGCGCCCGCGCCGGGGACCCCCGAGGCCGCCTCGGAGGCGAAGACGGACATCGAGGAGTGCTATCACTTCATCGCCGGGATCGAGTCCACCCTGCAGATGCTCTCGAAGGTTTCGGAGAAGAACGCGGCGATCGCGCGGGCCAAGGCGAAACTGGGTCCCATGATTACGAACACCGCGAACAAGTGCCGGACGAAAATCGACGCCGCGTACGGCGCGAGAAAGGCGAAGGCTCTCGAGGAAGACTTCCCGATGACGGATCCCGTCGGCGTCATCGCCCTCGAGTCGATCATGGAGTCGACGTTGCACATGCAGCGGCTCTCCGCGGAAGCCGCCGTCGGCCTCGCACTCGCGATTCATCCGGGGAAATTCTCCGACGCGAATCTCACCGTGGCCGTGCAAGCGGAAGCGCTCGCGGGACGCGCGCTCCCCGCGGCGCAGATGGCCATGTCTCGTCACATGGCGGACGCGTTCGACGCGCAAGGTATGGACCCGTTCGAGGCGGCGAAGCACGCGGCGGATCTCGCGACGAGTCTCGAATCGATGCACGACAAGTTCGAAACAATCTCCGCTCGCCGTCACGGCGCGCTGATGAAGATGATCATCGACGCGGCGAACTTGAACGGGCCGCCGAACGACGCGGACGTGGAAGCCGCGACCGCGAGCGCGACGGCGACGCTCGAGGGCGACTTCAAAGAGGCTGCGGAGTCGGTGCTCGCGATCCAACACCCCGAAGGGATCGAACCGGAGGCGTCGAAGGACCTGACCGAGGACCAGAACCAAGTCGCGAACGATCTCTCGCAATCGGCGCAGACGTCTCTGGCCGACGAGATCGCAGCGTTGAGCGCGTCGCAGGCGAAAGAGGCGGACGAGCGGAATGCGGCGCTCGAGCAGCTCGCGAACTTGGATCTCGCGGACGCGCACGCGCAGGAGATGTTGCAGAAGCTCACCGCGAAGGTCATCGCCGCCGGGTTTGAAGGACGCGACTACGAAAAGTTCGACGGCGTCGCGTCCATTCTGAACCAAGCGCAGGCGGGGATGGCTCTCAACTTCGCGAACGCGCGCTCGGATCTGGACGCGCAGACCATGGCGATGAACCGCCAGCTCGAGAAGTCCGCGGCGCGGCACAACCAGGATCTGAGCGACCGTCTCACGAAACGCGAGGAGACGGGGCCACAGAAGAAGCTCGGGTTTTTCGGGCGGACCAAGGAGGCGGCCCGAGAGCGCGCCGTCGCGGCGACGATCTCGAAACAGATCGCCCTGGCCGGCGGCACGAAAGGGATGGATAAAGAGGCTATATCCGCGATGATGAAGGAGCACGTCGACAAGCTCGTCGCGATGAACACCAAGCTCGAGGACGTGAACAAGTCGAAACACGACAACTTGATGGCGCGGTTGGCGAAAAAGAAGGCGGGGAACCAAGTCGCGCCGGTGTGACGCGGCGGCGACGTCGGGTCGCCCGCCTGAAGTACACCCTAGGTCGTAGATAATCCATCGTGTCTACGTTGTATATATAAGGTTATTCACATTATTCGTTCATGTTTGTCGACGTGAATCACGCGTTTGTAACGAACGAGACGAGCACACGAACATCCGGTTCCGTAGACCGGCGCCTTGTCCATTACGTGCACCACGCTCGACGATGACGCGACCACCGCCGCCTCAAAACCGCTCCGATTGACCTGAAAATTTGTGGAGAGGTTCCTTACATCATGTAGATGATGATTTCGATGCGTAACGGCAAAAAAAGAGCGTTAAGGTCCGACGGAGATTCGAACTCCGGTCATTGGTATTTTCCTTTCTTTCAGATCAGAAACCAATGTGATAACCAACTACACTATCAGACCATAGAGCGGGCGGGGATCACTTTGTCGCACGAGCAGTGACGCTCGCGAATGAGATGTGCCCAAATCGTCAAATTTAGGAATTATGAAGCTGTTTGAATCGCCGCAGTACGCGTACGTTTCAACCCCGAAATCCTCACAGGCGAGCAGTCAGGCGAGCGCGCGCGTACTCCCGCCCATCGTCGGCGAGCGGCCTGCATGACCCGTCGTAATCAAAAAAACCAACGTCCCGCGCCAAATCTCATCCACCCCCACCCCGCCCCGGGACGCGCCTTCGCCCGCGTCGCCACGATCGCGCCCCCCCGCCGCGCGATGTCCGGCGTCGCCCAGGGCGCCCCCGCGTACGACGCCGCGATGATCCTCAAGGTCGTCGGCTGCGTCGTCGGCGTCGTGGGGTCGCTCCTCGTGTACGGCATCCTCCAAGAGCGGATCATGACCAAGCCGTACGACGACGGCGGATCGGAGGAGTCGTTCACGCACTCCGTGTTCCTCGTCATGAACAACCGGATCGTGTCGATGGCCGTCGCGGTCGCGACGTTGGCGTGGATGCGCGGCGCCGTGCAGCCGATCGCGCCGATGTACAAGTACGCCGCGGTGAGCGCGTCCAACGTGGTGGCGACGACGTGCCAGTACGAGGCGCTCAAATACGTCTCGTTTCCGGTGCAGACGCTCGGGAAGTGCGCCAAGGTGAGCGAGAGGCGGCGGGCGGCGGAGGAGGCGTCCATCGCGCGTCCATCGCGCGTCTTCTGCTGTGTCTCCCGAGGGTTCTCGAGGAGGGCGCGCGTCGCGCTCGAGCGCGACGCGGGCGGCGCGAACGTCGTCCGATCTCGGGACGAAAGAAATCACAAATCTGACGCGACCCCGTCTCGTCTTCTCCCCGTCTTCGCAGATGATCCCCGTGATGATCTGGGGCTACGCGATCAACGGCAAGTCGTACAAACTCCAGGACTACGCCATCGCCGTCGGCGTCATGCTCGGATGCGCAGTCTTCGCGACGTACGGCCCGACGACGTCGAAGAAGCACGGCAAAACCGCCGCGGAGACGGGCGCGTACGGCGTCGCGCTCATGCTCGGCTACCTCGGCTTCGACGGGGTGCGCGTTCTCTTCTCATGACCGCACCGTCCCATACGCTCCTCCTCGCGCGTCGAACGTCGTTCCTCGAGGACTTTCCAACTGACTCGACGTTCACCCCACCCACGCGTCACCATCCCCCTTCATCGATCGCGATCGATCGCAGTTCACGTCCACGTTTCAAGATAAGCTGTTCAGAGGGTATCAGATGGAGACGTACAACCAGATGCTGTGGGTCAACGCGTGCAGCGCGGCGGTGTCGTGCCTGTGGCTCTTCGGCGACGCGTCCATGGGCGCCGCGATCGCCTTCATCCAGCGGCACCCCGCCGCGCTCGTGGACTGCTTCACGCTGTCGCTCGCGAGCACGTGCGGACAGCTGTGCATCCTGTACACGATTCGCGAATTCGGCGCGTTGCTGTTCGCGACCATCATGACGACGCGGCAGTTTCTGTCCATCCTGCTGTCGTGTCTCATATTCATGCACCCGCTGACGTGGCAGCAGTGGCTCGGCACCGCGCTCGTGTTCGCGTCGCTGTACTACCAAGCGTTCAACAAGGGCGCGAGAGGGGGGAAGAGCGGCGAGGTTGGAGGAGGCGGCGGCGACGGCGGCGACGCGAAGGATCCGCTCGCGAAGGAGATGCACGCGGAGCAGCGGGAGCGGTTCGCGGGGTCGAACCGCGCGTGACGTGACGTGACGACGAGAGGCGATCACGAAGGTAGTTTAGAAGTTGACGACGCGGTAGTCGACGGATGGATTGATTGAATTTGATTGAATGTACTGTACGATTCTTCTTCTTTCCTTCGTTCACCCGTACACGTCGACGTCCTGCGGCCCCACGCGCTTCTTCCCCGCGAACGCCTTCCTGTTCGCTTTGCCGCCGCCATCGCCTCTCCCGCCGCCGCGACCGCCGCGACCGCCTCTCCCGCCCCTCCCTCCCCCCCGGCCGCCGCCGCCGTTGTCGTACGCCATCCTCGGTGGCAGCTTGAACGGCGCGGGGTAGTCCACGCCGACGACGCACCCCGCGCTCTTCGCGACGTCTCCGGGCATCCGCCGCGGGTCCGCGACGAACCCCTTCGGGACGTCCTTCAGCTCCGGGACCCAGGTCTTTACGTACCGCCCGTCCGGGTCGTAGTCCTTCGTCTGCTTGGCGATGTTGAACTTGTTCACCCTGCCCCCGGTCAACCCCGCGGCGCTGACCCAGTTCCCCCAGTTCGCCGCGCAGTCGTAGTCGATCAGCGCGCTCTCGAAGTACTCCGCGCCGAGCCGCCAGTCCACGCCCGCGTCGAGGCACAGCCAGCTCGCGACGTTTTGCCTGCCGCGATTGGACATGAACCCGGTCGCCGCGAGCTCGCGCATGTTGGCGTCCACGAGCGGGAAGCCGGTCTTGCCCTCCTTCCACGCCTTGAGCGCGGCGGGGTCGTCGCGCCACGGGCCCGCGCCGCCGGTCCACGTCCCGCCGCGGCCCGCGGTGCCGTGCGGCGTGAAGATGGCGTTGCCGTGCTTCTTCGCAAAGTAGATGAAAAAATCGCGCCAGATCAATTCGAAGATGAGCCAGTACGTGCTCTTGTTCTCCACGCGCTCGCGCTCGTACTTTCGAACCTCGCGGTGGACGTGTCGCGCGGACACGCACCCGTGCGCGAGCCACGGCGACAGCTTGCTGCTGTAGTCGCCACCGAGCATGCCGTTCCGGGTTTCAAAGTACGTCTTGATTTTTTCGCTCTCCCACACGTAATACTCGACGCGCGCCAAAGCCGCCGTCTCGCCGCCTTCGAACGGCAGCACCGCGTTCGGGTGCGTCGGCGCCTTGGCGCGCGCTCGTTCGTCCTCGGTCGCGAACGGGAGGTCGTCGAGCGACGGTTCGTATTCCAAAACGCTCGCGTCGATGGACGCTTTCGCGAGCGGCAGCGCGCCCGGTTTCGGCGACAGAGCCGGCGCGCGAACCGTCGCCTTCGACTCCACCTTGTTCCGAAACGGCGTGAACCCGTTCGGGACGTCCGACGCGTCGGCGTTGAACGGGATGTCGTCGACGTGGTACATCGTGCTGTTCCACACCGTGCGCATCGCGTTTTTGGGGTTCGCGATCTTCACCGCGGAGGCGATCGCCGCGTCCACGCGTCTCTCCTCTTGGTGCACCTCTTCCTGCGACGGCGGGGAAGACGCGGCGTCAACGGCGGGGTAGGCGGGAGCGGGCTGGCGGCGCGCGAGCGACGAAACGAAACGAAACGAAACGGCCAATCCCTCCGCGTTACTATTGTCGTTCCCTTCGTCGAAGCCTCAGATAGCACAAACTATTACAGTTTACATTCAGCGCGACGGCTCGACGAGCGAGCGACGACGCTCTGCCGTGATGAATACGTTCTCCTCAGCGGCTTCCGACGGAGGGACGACGACGGCCGGGACGGGACGACGGACGGGCGGACGACGCGGCGAGCGAGCGACGTCGACGCCGCACCTGCGTCAGGACGACGTTCGTCCCCCCCTCCAGCAAATACCTCGGGATGACGTCCTCGGGCTTCCCGACCGCGACGAGCAGGTCGCTCCCGACGTCGCGCAGCGATCGCTTGAGGTCGAGCACGGACTCGAGCAAGAATCGCGCGCGGCGGCCGCCAGTCTTGGGCGTCCCCCACGCGCTCGCCGCGAACGTCCGCGGATCGAAGCAGAACACCGGGAGGACGTCCACGTCGCCGCTCCCGCTCGCGACGAGCGCGCTCGCGGCGTCGACGACGAGGTTATCGCGCAGGCGGAGGTCCGTGCCGCGGAACCACAGGAGCACGCGCGCGGACGCGGCGTCGTCTGCGGGCATCTCGCTCGACGACGACGACGCCGCCGCGAGCGCGGACGAGGAGGACGACGACGCGCGGCAGACGAAGACCGCGGCGGCGAGGCGGCGCGTGGACGAGCCGCCACCGGTGGTGTGACGCGGCGCGTCGTCCGAGGATAACCCGCGCGCGCGCCACGCCGCGGAGAGCGCGGTCGACGACGAGAGCGCGCGACGGCCCGTGACGTCGACGACGACGACGCGTCCGATTCCGAAACGATGCTGAAGATGATGCCGCGCGGAAGAGGGCCTCGACGAGACGCGCGAGAGCGCGAGCGCGAGGACGCGGCCGGTGGACGCCGTCGCCGCCGCGCCGGTCGCGGCGACGCGCGCCAGCTTGCCGTTCGGGAGGTCGCGAGGTCGACGACGCGCGCCGACGAGTGACGCGACGCGACGCGCGACTCGGATAAAAGAACCTTCGCCCGTGACGTGGACTGTGGAAAGCTGCTGCGAAGACTTGGCGAGGAGTCGCGCGATGAAAGCATTTTCGCGCTTTCAAACACACTCATCATGTCACTGACTGATGAATTGACCGGACAAATAATCGTCCCGAACGCGAAACGGACAAAACGCCCCGAGATCTGGCTAGGTCTCGTCACTCGCCACGCGCGCGACGACGGCGCGTCCTCTTCCTCCTCCTCCTCCGCGGCCTCGTCGCGAAGTGCTCGCGTACCCCGCGATCCGACGCGACGTGATGTCGTCTCCAAGGCGGATGAATCGCGGCGGCGTCGACGATATCGCGGGGGACGGAACGACTTCCGCAGATCTCGACGCGGGCTCGCGCTTGGAACGTTTCGCCGCGGACGCGCGCGAAGTCTTCGACGCGCACGTGCTCTCGCGGCTCGACGGTGGCGACCTCGCGATGCTCGCGCTGGTGAGTCGGAGTATGCGCGACGTCGTTTTCGCGTCGCCCGTCGGCGACGTGAGGGACGTCGCCGCGGTGAGGAGGGAGCTCGGGAGGATGCCGAACTTCGTCGGGTCGGTCAGCAGGTTGGCGTGGGCGAAGGAACAGCGAGGGTGTCCGTGGAACGCGAAGACGTTCACGTGCATCGCGAGGGGTGGGAACATGGAGGTCGCGAGGTGGGCGAAGGAACGAGGATGCCCGTGGACCGAGTGGACTTGCCGCCATGCCGCGCTTTGCGGCCACCTGGAGGTGATGCAGTGGGCGCGAGCGATCGGATGTCCGTGGACCGAGTGGACTTGCGCCTATGCCGCGAGAGGCGGCCACCTGGAGGTGCTACAGTGGGCGCGAGCGAATGGCGCTCCGTGGGACGCGATGACTTGCGCCGAAGCCGCGGAAGGCGGTCATCTGGAGGTGCTGCAGTGGGCGCGCAAGAACGGATGTCCGTGGGGCAATGGGACTGGTGCCGCAGCCGCGAAAAATGGCCACCTGGAGGTGCTGCGGTGGGCGCGTGCGAACGGATGTCCGTGGACCGAGTGGACTTGCGCCTATGCCGCGAGAGGCGACCACCTGGAGGTGCTCCAGTGGGCGCGCGCGAACGGCGCTCCGTGGGACGAGTGGACTTGCGCCTACGCAGCGAGAAGCGGCCACCTGGAGATGCTTCAGTGGGCGCGAGCGAACGGCTGTCCGTGGGACGAGAGGACCTGCGCCCATGCCGCGGACGGCGGCCACCTGGAGGTGCTACAGTGGGCGCGCGCGAACGGCGCTCCTGGGACGAGTCGACTTAGACAGAGGAGTGCCCCCACGTGACGGAGTGGCTGCGAGCGAACGGACGTCCGCGGCGCTAATAATGTGACGACGAGAGAACGTGCTTGTAACGAACGAACGAGCGAATGAACGAACGAACGCGGACGCTCGGAGAAAGCGCCGGCCCTCCGCCGCGGCGGACGCGACGTAGGGCTCCCGAAGACGATTAATACATCGATTAACAAATGAACACGTCACACGTCGACCACGCCACGCGTGCCGCGCGCGTCACAAAAACAGCGAGTCCTCGCCGCTGATCGCCTCGAGCAGCTCCCCCGCGGCAAAGTCCTTCACGCACAGCGACGCCCCAACGTCGTACAACGCCGCCGCCGGCTGCGCGGTCAGTATCCCCACGGTCGCGATCCCGGCTCTCACCGCGGCCATCGCGCCGGTCGGCGAGTCCTCGAACGCGACGCACCGATCGACGAGCTCCGGCGTGACCGCGCCGATCGCTTTCAAGCCCTCCAGGTACGGCTCCGGATGCGGCTTGGCGCGCGAGCACTCGACGCCGCAGATCACCGCCTTGAAGATGATGTCGGGGTGGAGTTGAAAGGCGTCAGAAGCGGAGTTGAAAGGCGTCAGAAGCGGAGTTGAAAGGCGTCGAGGGCGGAGAGAGACGACGGGAGAGAAAGTCCTCAAGGAACGGCGTTCACCACGTCGACGGGGTCGTATGGGGACCAGTGTAAGATAGAACGCGCCTCGAAGTAATTCTCCAGACGCAACGCTCGCAACATGAGCTCCGCGTTCGCTCGCGGCGCGTTCGTGACCGCGACTTTGCGCACCCCTCTCATGTTGACCCACGTCAGGAGGTCCGTGAGCCCGGGCAGCCGCGTGAGCTGCGACGCCGCGCGGCGCCGGAACTCAGCCTCCTTCTCTTCCCACATTTCTTTCCGCGCGTCGAGAGACAACTCCGGCCACAGCGCCGCGAAGATGTCCTCGTTCGTCCGCCCGGCGATGTGCGCGCGGAAGAAGGCGTCGTCGATGGGGACGCCGCCGTTCTTGTTGTCTTTGAGGAGCATGTCGGAGAAGACCGCGTGGTGGATCGGGTCCGTGTCCGTCAGCGTGCCGTCCTGTCGAGTGACGAGAAACGATGGTTAAGATGGTCATCGGCTGGACGACGCGATGCGATGGACGACGAAGAGACGCCGCGCGTCGGCGGGACGCGCGGGCGACGACGCCGTCGCGATCGCGACGCTCCTCGTTCATCGCGTACACGCACAAATATAAGGAGATGGACGCCGGACGCACCATGTCGAAGAGGAAGCCGTACGGCTCGGCCGGCAGCGGCCTCGCCGCGGTCGCGGGCGCGGCCGTCGGGGTCGACGCCATCGATCGATCGGACGCGAGCGTTCGGCACCCGCGGCGGCGGCGGCGCGCGCGCGACGAGGCGAGAAGAGCTGGGGAGGACGCGGCGTTCGCACGGCACGGCGCCGCTCGCATGCACGGGGGGGGACGACGACGCCGCGCGGGGGGTGTGACGACGACGCCCGCGGGACGGTCGCGCGCGACGGGGAGTGCGGCGCTGTCGGACTCTCCGAGCCAGCCGACGACCGCGACCGCTGCGCGCGCTGACCGACCGAACTGAGGGTCAGATCGCCGCGCGCGACCGCACCCGCACGCGATGGCGCCGCGCAACCTCCGGAAGAAGCGCAAGGCGGAGAGCGACGAGGACGACGACGACGAGGAAGGGCAGCAGACGCTGCAAGAGCGCATCGAGGACGCGCGCACGCTCATCAAGAGCCGAGCGAAGAGCAAGGTGCGACGAACGCGACGCGCGGATTCATCACTAATTCGTTCGTTCGATCTCGCCCCGTCCCCGCCCCCCTGGGTCCCCCCTTCCCCCCCACCCCATCCCGCTCACGCCCCGCCGCGACCCCGCCGACGACTCGTCTCGCAGGGCGTCGGCGCGGACGCGCTCGCCCTCGGCGGCGGCAAAAACGACGCGAGCGGCGCGGACGGCGCGGGAGCGGCCGATCCCGCCGCGCCCGGGATGGGCGGGTTCGCGCAGGGCGTCGTCGCGGACGTCGACGGCGAGGACCCTAACATGCTCAAGTTCATCGAGAACGAGCTCGCGAAGCGCCGCGCGGGCGCGGGCGGCGGCGACGCGAGCGGCGACGGCGGCGGCGACGCCGCCGCCGCCGCGAAGACGGACGAGGAGCGCCTGTGGGAGACGCCCGCGGAGCTGTCGACGAAAAAAACCGAGGGCGCGGAGACCGCGGACCGGTGGCTCACCGGGATCGTGGAGGTGCAGCTCCCGATGGACTACAAGATGCGGAACATCGAGGAGACGGAGCTCGCGAAGCAGGCGATGCTCGAGCGGCAGCGCGGCGGCGACGGCGGCGACGCGGAGGCGGCGGCGGCGAGGGCGGCGTTGGAGAGGCAGCGGTCGGCGGCGGCGCCGGAGCGGCGGGAGCATCAGGCGCGTCCTACTTCCTCACACTGGTTCCCATACGACCGCGTCGGCGTGGTGAACGCCGATCCTTAAGGACTTCACTACCCGCGCGCGTCTCTCTCCGCCCACTACCCCTCGCTTTCGATCCCGACGCGCCTCGACGCCTTTCAACTCCACTTCTGACGCCTTTCGACTCCGCCCCGACGTCGCTTTGAACGACGGAACGACCCTCAGCACCGAGCGCCGGCGGAGTTCGCGCTCGATCGGAAGCAGTTCGCGACGTCGTTCGGGAAGGGCGGGGGCGAGTGGCGGAAGAGCCGGACGCTGGACGGGGGGGGGAACGCGATGGACGATCCGGTGTACAAGCGCGTGATGTCGGGGCACGACAAGTTTTCGAAGTGGTGACGAGGAGAGGGCGGAGGTGTAAAAGACCGAGTAGGCGCGGCGAGGCGTCGTCTGAACGCGACGTTCTGTTCGTTTCGTTTTCACGCTCGCACGTCGCGCACGCTCGCACGCTCGCGTCTGTTCAGCTCATGGTATGCTTCGTTCGCTCACGCCGTCGCGAGCTCGGCCTCGAGTTTGGTCACAGCGCCTTGCACGAAGGTGGTCGCCGAGCTCCACCGCGACGCGCCACCACTTCAGCGCCTCCGTTATGTTCACCGCCACGCCGCACCGGCCGCAGTGGTAGATGACCCCGAGCTGATACGCGGCCCCGTGTTCACCCAACTCGACCGCTTTGAGGTACAGCCCGAGTGCCTTCTTTTTATTTTCCTCCGCGCCAAGACCGTACTCGTAGCTAAGCGCGAGCTGGCGGGTCGCTTCGGCGTGCCCGCACCCGGACGCTCTTTCCCACCACTCGACCGCCTTCGTGAAGTCTCCCTTCACGCCGTACGCAAAGCGGTAACAGCGTCCGATCCAGCACATGGCGTCGGCGTCTCCAGTCGCCCTGCGCCACCAGTAGATCGCACGCTTGTACTCATACGCGGCGTAAAGCCCTTCGCCGAGCTCGAACAAAGCACTGGGAGAGCCCCCAGGCAACGACGCGTCAGACTTCTCCGCGTCCCTCCACACCTTGCTCACAGCGGCGAGGCGGACGCGGTCTCGCGGATCGTCCCCGAGGTGCGAGAACACGACGGCGGCGACGTTCTCGGGGATCGCGTCGAAACCGGTGCTCGAGCGCGTTTGCATGGCTCGGATCTGGGCGGGGGGCGGCGGCGGGCGCGCGCGGAAGTGAAAGGTGACGTTCGAATTTTTTCCTTCTCTCTCCGCTGTTTTTTTCACGACCAGACGTTCGTTGTTCGCGTGGCGAGAGAGAGCGCGCGCGCGCGCGAGCGCGTCGCCACCCCCACCATGCGCGTCCTCCTCGTCCTCGCTCTGCTCCTCGGGCCGATCGGCGTCGCGACGGCGTCGTCGTCGTCCTCGCGCCCGACGCCGCCGCCGCGCGAGCGCGGGGGTCCCGCGCGAGAGTGGCGACGCGCGGTCGAGCGCATGCGAGCGCTGGACTATCACGCCCTGCGCGAGCGCTTCGGCGGCGGCGTCGTCGAGGCTGGCGCGGACGGCGACCGGCACGGCGCGCCGTGCGCGTTCCGCGACGCCGCGACGCGCGCGTCGTTCGACCTCTCGCCGCTGAAGCTGCCGTACGGGAGCTCGTACATGTTCCACGACGTCCAGGGCGCGGAGGACTCCGTGCACGCGCGCGCGAGGGAGCGCGAGCGCGGGAGGCTGCCGCGCGAGGACGAGAGCGACGCGGAGGAGAAACGAGACGAAGGCGACGACGACGACGACGACAACGACGCCGACGCGGAGGCGAAGGACGAGTACGACTACTGGATCAACGTCTGCCAGGCGGTATCGTCGCCGCCGCGGGAGTGCGCGGGGAAGCCCGGCGCGCCGGCGTATCAGGTCGTCGTCCATCCCGGCGACGGCGACGGCGACGGCGGCGGCGGCGACGACGACGACGACGACGGCGGCGGCGGCGGGACGAGAGCGAAGAGAGACAAAAGAAACAGACGAAGACGCGGCCGCCGCCGCCGCGGCGACACCCTCCTCCACGACGTCGTCGACGAAGATTTCGGCCGCAAACCGAAGACGAAAAAGCACAAGAAGAAGCCGGCGGAGTGCCACGCGCTCGGGTCCCTGCGGAACGTCACGTTCGCGCTGATCGACGCGGCGTCGCCGGAGACGGGAGTGAGGTGCGTTCTATCTTACACTGGTCCCCATACGACCGCGTTGGCGCGGTGAACGCCGATCCTTAAGGACTTTTCCCGGCGCATCTCTCCGCCCAACCCCCGCTTTCAACGCCCGCCCTCGACGCCTTTCAACTCCACCTGACGCCTTTCAACTCCACCCCGCCATCGCTTTGTATGGAACGACCCTGAGCGTCCGATACGGCGGCGGCGACGACTGCCTGCGAAGGGTCGAGTCCCCTCCGCCCGTCGGTTCCGACCCCGGCGGCGATCCCATCGTGACGTGGGTCCCGACGCCGCGCACGCTCACGATGCGCATGCTCTGCGACGAGCGCGACGCCGGCGTGCGCGACCCCGCGAGCTTGATGTCGCTGATGCGCCGCGTGCACGTGCGAGAGGACCGCATGTGCGAATATTTGTTGGAGTGGCGGACGCGACACGCGTGTCCGACGTACGACACGTGTACGAGCGCATGGTCCGACAGTTTGTACGACAGTATCGTCGTCGGCGGCCTCCTCCTCCTCCTCCTCCTCTTCCTCGGCGGCGGGTGCGTGAACTGGTGGCGCGTGCGCGTGGCGCTGACGCGCGCGCTCGCCGGGGAGGCCACCGTCGGCGACGCGTTTCGCGCGGCGGCGCCGGACCGCAGACTGTTCGCCCGTAGGGTTCGCGCGCGCGCTCGCGACGCCGCGGCGCTGTGGAGGTGGGCGCGAGGGCGCGGACGGCCTCGGGGCGCGTTCGGGGGCGCGGCGCGCGGAGCGCGCGCGGCGTGGACGCGGGAGAACGGCGCGAGGTACGGGCGCGGGAAGCAGGAGGTGTGACCCTTTGAACGAACGAGCGCGCGTTTGGTTTCAGAGCTGAACGAATCGGTCAACGCGCGCGGTGATGATGACCTGGCCAAAACTTTTCAGACTAAATGCCACGCGCTACCCGTCGCGCCGTGATTTTGGGGTGCCGAGGAAATATCCGCGCGTCAGGTTACGGGTCCGCGTAGTACGTACGTTTCTCGCGTGACTAACTGCGCCGTGCGATGTTAACAATTTTTGGAACGCACGCCTGGGTCGGTTATTCGCCTCGTCAGCGCACTCTTCGGCCGTCTCGTCTCGCGCGCGTCCCGGTCGCGCACACCCGCGCGCGCTTCCGCGAGCGCACGCGACGCGAGAATTGTCTCTCGTGAGGTGCGCGCGAACCCCCGACGTTTTTTTTTCGCGCCGTCGCGATCGCGCGACGCCCGCGCGGTCGTTTTCCCGGATCAATTGCGGCGTGACGATTATATTCCCGTGTCCGCGTCCCCACTGGCGTCCGGGGGGAGGAAGTCGCCGTGCGAAATCGATTAGGGTCGCGGGATCGGTCCCCGCGGAGGCGCGATTCGCGCGTCTCCGGCGGCGTCGACCGCGGGGAGACCTCGACGCGTGCCCCCGGGCGTCGTCGCGCGCGTTTTCGCCGTCGCGCGCGTCTCGACGGCGTCGGAACCCGGCGACGTCCGCGTCGCGGCGTGGACGCGTTTATTTTTTTGTGCCAAGTGGTGGCTCGGCTCTTCCGTTAGACGACGACGATTGATTACGTGCTGACTGACCACCGTCCGTCCCTCCCTCTCGCCGTCCTCGTCCTCCGTCTCGCAGCGCACTCGTTCGCTCGGAACGAGTGTGACGCGCGGAATCGCCGCGCATCTCGTCCTGGTCACAGGACCAGCGCACACGGAGGACAGAGGCGGCCGCCTGTCCCTCCCGAGAATAAAATAATTCATCCGTCGTCGGCGATCGACCGATCTCTCCCGTTGAAAGAAAGGCGTCACTCTCGGAGCGCGCCAGTGAAGACTACCACTACGACGACGACGACCACCACCACCACTGCGCGATGCCCGCCGTCGCGATGACGACGACGACGTCGTCGTTAACCCCCTCGACGAGGGCGTTTCGATCGGTCGGAAGAAACCGCCGCGTCGTCGTCATCCGCGCCGCGGCGTCGGGGTCGAAGAACGATCCTCCGAGATCCTCCGAGAAGCGCGCGGGCGCGGGCTCCGGCTCCTCCTCGCCCGCGATCGACCGCCGCCGCCGCGTCCGCCACTCCATGCGCGTCACGCGCCTCCGCGACCTCATCGAGATCTCCCCCGACTTGTGGGCCCCCGCGGAGGAGGTGGAGGTGGCGGAGGACGCGGCGCTCGGCGACGGCTTGGCGCAAGCCGTCGTCTTCAAAGAGATGCTCCTCGCGTCGATGCACTTCCGTCTGTACTCGCAGCGCGACCTCGGCAACGGGAGGTACGCGGTTCGATTCCTGATGGGATCGCCGCGGATGGAAGGCCTGGACGACGTCCAGCGCGTCACGTCCGCCGTCTGCGACACGTGCGGTCCGCTGTGCGACGAGGGCCTCATGTCGCTCGTCCCGGACTCGGAGTGCGGCATGTCCGTCGCGGAGATTCAGGTGCGTTCTATACACTGGTCCCCATACGACCGCGTCGGCGGGGTGAACGCCGTTCCTTAAGGACTTTTGCCGTCGTCTCTCTCCGCCCACACCTCGCTTTCAACTCCCGCCCTCGACGCCTCACAACTCTGCTTCTGACGCCTTTCAACTCCACCCCGACGTTCGCTCGTATGGAACGACCCTCAGTTCCCGCTGCCGTTCCTCGAGACCCCGGACGAGGACGCGGTGCTCTCGCGCGCGGCCACGCCCGCGGAGCTGCGCGTCGAGCGCCTCGACGCCGTCGTCCGCGGGCTCGAGTCGCAGATAATCGACGAGTCCGTGGTGTGCCTCATGGAGAAGGGCTCCGACGATCGCTCGACGTTTTTCGGCAAGGCGCGCCTCAACAAATATTTCACGGGCATGCACGCGCGGGAGGCGGACTTGCTTCACCGCGGCACGTGCACGTCGTCGTCGCCCACGCCCGGCGCGCTCGAGGCGTCGCGCGAGATGCTGACGCGGATGTGGGACGGCGAGGAGCACGCGGACGTGGAGCTCGTGGACGAGGTGCGCGCGCGCGTCGAGAAGCTCTTCTGCGGCGGCGCGGGTCGGATGATTCTGCATCCGTCCGGCACAGACGCGGAGACGATGCCGCTGCTGCAGGCGGTGCTCGAGTCTCGCGCGCTCGCGCGCGAGAGCTCGGATGAAACGTCTCGTCCGGAGGCGTTTCGGGGCGAGCACGCGACGCGCGGGAACGTCGTCTCGCTCGTCGCGTGCGCCGGCGAAGTCGGCTCGGGCACGACGGAGGCGTCCATGGGCCGGTTCTTCTCGCGGTCGTGCCCGCTCGGCGGCAACCGCGTGGAGATGGGCCAGGAGCTCCCCGCGCTGCACGACCTCGCGGAGATGCGCGCGGTGGAGCTCGTCGCGCGCGGCGCGGACGACCCCACGGGCGCCGCGCGCGACGACTACGACGCGTTCGTGATTGACGAAGCCCGGAAAGCGCTCGCGGCGGATCCGTGCGCGGTTGTGGTCCTGCACACCGTCGCCGGTTCCAAGACGGGCCTGCGGCTCCCCTCGCCGGACGTCGCGTCGCTCCTGCGCGCGGAGTACGGCGACCGCGTCGTGTCCGTGCTGGACGCGTGCCAGATGCGGCACAACCCGACGCTCGTCCCGCGTTGGTTGGCTGATCCCGTCGCGGGCGGTCCGGTGTTGATGACGTCGTCGAAGTTCTTCGGCGGGCCGTCGTTCGGCTCCGGCGTCTTCTTCCCGCACGCGTCCATCGAGCGCATGAACGAGCTGCTCGAGGCTGAGCCGCCCGCAACGGTCGCCGCGATGGCGGAGGCGTGCGCGAGCTACCTCACGCACCACGACATCGGCGACGTGCTTCCGAAGCTGCACGACGCGATGCCCCCCGGGTTTTGCAACGTCGGCGTGTTGCTTCGGTGGGCCGCGGGGCTGCACGAGATGGAGACGCTCGAGGCGGCGACCGCGATGCACGGCGGGATGGAGAACACCGAGGCGACGGTGCGGTCGTGGGTCACCGCGACGCGCTCGCTCGCGACGGAGTTTGAGCCGCACCTCGAGTACGTGCCCGCGGTGGATTACGGCGGCGACTGGCAGCTCGGCGGCGTGAACACGATCGTGTCGGTTCGCATTCGTAACAGCGGCGGCGGTTCGGATTCCGGCTCCGAGTACATGTCCACCGCGAAGCTGAAGAAAGTGTACGCGCTCATGACCGCGGACATCTCCGAGTTTCTCGCGCCGGAGAGCACGATGGCGGAGCGGAGAGTCGCGTCGCAGCGGTGCCTCACGGGCCAGCCCGTGGACATTCCCGGCGGAAGCGTGTTGCGCACCGTCCTCGGCGCGGCGCAGCTGAAAGACCTCGTGACGGGGAAGCAAGACCTCCCCACGATGCTCGAGGACGACCGCGTGTTGTTCGCGAAGCTCGCGCTCATCGCGCGACAGTACGACCACCTCCTGAGCCACTCGCTTTAGGGAGGCGTCGGGGAGGATGAAAAATTTCTGTTTGACGTCGAGGAGACGAGGAGTAAGAAAAACCTTTGGATTTCGCACGCGGGGTCGCGAACGAACCGACGAGGATGACGTCCATTCCGCTGAGATACTCGCGACGGACGTCTCGATGCACTCGCTCGTTCGCGGGCGACCGCACGCAATTGATGACGACCGCAATTGCTCACCCTGATTTTGTTTGATTAATACGCGCGCGCGCATGGTAGAGGACTGGAGTCGTCGCGGAGGCCTGCCACATAATACGATATTTGCTTCACGTTTTGTAATCATATCGCACCCGCAAAGTCGCGGGATACATACAGTACAGTACACGCACTCGCTAATCATCACGCGCGACTCGACGCGTTCTCTAAAAATCTAAAACCTACTAGAACGGCGCCGTCGATCGACTGGCTGCGGCGTCGCGCGCACGCGCGCTGACTGCGCGTCCAGAGCGGCGCGCAACGCCTCGGGTTCGGTCGCGAGCAGCGCGTCGATGACGACCGCGCGCGCCGCCGCGACGTCGCGCGCGGCGAAGAGCGTCGCGCCGATCCCCGACGGCGGCGGCGGCGGCGGCAGCGGCGGCGGCGGCGCGGGCGCGGGCGATTCCCCGCCCGCATGCCTCGCGTCGTCGTCCGCCGCCGCCGCCTCCATCCCGAGCGCGGACGCGGGGATCATCATCGCGCGCGCGCCGTGATCCTTCCTAGCGCGCGCGATGACCCCCACCGCGCGCCACCAGTCCGCGGACGACGGCGCCGCGCCACGATGCACGAACGCTCGCGCGTGCGCGACCGGCTCTTCGCCGTCGGCCGCTTCGTCGTCGTCGTCGTCGTCGTCAGGGGGCGCGAGCAGCGAGTACACGCGCACCGTCACGACGCCCGGCGTGGACCCCGACCGCGTCGCGCGCGGCGGTCGACGACGCGCGCCGCCGCGCGCCGCGCGCGAGGTCGCCCACTCGAGCGCGCGTCTCAGCGCGTCCCGAAGCGAAGTTAAAACGCCCGCCCTGGGGGCGTTATCGTCGCCATCGCCGCCGCCGCCGCCGCCGCCTCTCGCGGCGACGTACGACACCCACCCTCCATCGTGAACTACGCCGTCTTCAGTCTCTTCTACCTCTCGCACTCCGCCGCCGCCGCCGTGACCTTCGAGCGCGGCGAGCGCTCCGGCGAGCGAACGCGCGGCGTCGAAACTCCGCGCGCCGCGTTTCATTTCGTCGCCGCCCGCGACGACGCGCACGCGTCGCCGCGCCACGCGCGCGACAACCTTCGCGTCGCCGAAGTCGCCCTCGCACGCGATCGTCAGCGGCGTCCACCCTCTCACGCTTCCACCGCCGACGTCCGCGGTCGCGGGCAGCGTCCGGCCGTTGAACACGGGCGCGCGCGCGCGCGCGAAGAGACGTCGGTCGGTCGACGCCGCGGCGTCGACGACGCAGACGCACGGCCAGCCCTTCGCCTCCGCGGAGACGCCGCCGCCGGTCGCGGTCGCGATCGTCAGGTTCAAATCGAGCCCGTCGATCGCGACCGCGAGCCCCGCGGCGGCGTGCTTGACCGCCGCCGGCGTGACGATCGCGACCGCGGCGAGAGGGCGAGGCCCGGGTGCGATCGCCGACGCGTCCGGGAGCGGCGGCGGCGGCGTCGTCGTCGTCGAATCGCGTGTCGCGTCGTCGTCGTCGTCGTCGTCGTCCGCGGACCGGTCGAGGACGCCGACGCGCGCGCACAGGTCGAGCGTCCGCGCGCGGTACATCCGCATCGTGTGCTGAAGCAGCGACTGCCGCATTTTCGCGAGGCGGCCGTCGGCGTCGTCGTAAGCGGCGGGGTCGGACGACGTCCCGCCGCCGCCGCCGCCGTCGTCGCCGCCGTCGTCGCCGGAGACGCGCGCGTACCCGCCTTTCGACAGCCAGTGCGTCGGACCGAGGTGGACGTACTCCGGTCGCATCGCGCGTCCCGCGGCGCGAGCCGCGGCCGCGATCGCCGCCGCGCGTCCTCGCGGCGGCGGCGGCGGAGGAGGAGACGACGAAGACGCGTCGGCGCTCGTCGACGCGTCCTCTTCGAACGCCGCCGGCGCCGGCGGTCGCGTCCGCTGCCGCGTCAGCGGCACGAGCCTCGACAGCCTTCGCAGCGGGTTCGCGTCGTCGCCGCGCACGCCGCCGCTAACGCCGCGCGGGGGCGACCGCGGCGCGTCCGGTCCGACCTCGAGCGCCGGGGGGGGCGACGCGCCCGCTGCCGCCGCCGCCGCCGCCGCCGCCGCCGCCGTTCTCGTCGCGAATAACAGCCTCGGGACGGTATCCTCGGGCGCGCACACGTTCGTGAAGACGCGCGTCCACCCCCGCGCGCGCACGTACTCCGCGCACGCGCCGTTCCCGACCGGCGGCGACGCGAACGCGACGCACCGCAGCGTCGACCCCGGCGAGGGCGCGAAGCGCGGGTCGCGCGCGGCTTCGAGATTTAGATCTTCGAGCAGCGCGATCGCTGAGGGTAATTGTCCATACAAAGCGACGTCGGGGTGGAGTTCAAAGGCGTCAGAAGCGGAGTTGAAAGGCGTCGCGGGCGGGGATTGAAACCGTGGGGTGGGCGGAGAGAGACGCCGGCAAAAGTCCTTAAGGATCGGCGTTCACCACGCCGACGCCGTCGTACGGGGACCAGTGTAAGGAATACGCGCCTGAGAGCGACGCCACCGCGCCGCCGAGGCTGTGCCCGCAGAGCACCAGCCGCTTCTTCTCCCTCCGCGCGGCGCGCCACAGCGCGCGCATCGCGTCGCGCGTCGCGATCGCGCGCGCGGCGAACCCGCGGTGCACGAGCGCGCGCTGGAGGTGCCTATGGGGACCAGTCTCACGCGCGCGGGTGCCAACTCCATCTCCAGGGCGGGTGCCAACTCCGCCTTCCAGCGCGCGTCGCAGCGGCGTCTGGAGGTACGCCGCGTCCGCGAGGAGGTCCCGCGCGTCCGCCGTGCCCATGAACGCGACGTACACCGCGTGTTCGGAGTCCGCGACGAGGTACCGGTGCTTCGCGCGCTTGTCCACAGACGCGGACACGGCGCGGACGCGCGCGACGCCGCGCGGAAGATGCGACTGGATCTCGGCCGCCTTGCCGCGCACCTCGAGAGAGGGGCGCTTGTACGCGCACTCGCTGAGGACCATGGCCACGAGGACGTCGCGGACGTGCGACGGCGAGCGCAGGGAGAGGTGCGTCGCGAGCGTCGACGCCGCGCGTTGCGCGGCTCGGTCGTGCCTCCACTCGTCGTCGTCGTCGTCGCGGCGCTCCTCGGACGGCGACGACGACGACGACGACGACGACGCGACGTCGCCTCTCGTGCTCCACGGGAAGAGGCGCGCGCGCGCGGTCGTCCGCGCTCGCGTCATCGCGGCCGCGACCTTCGCGTCGTGGCGTCGCGCGCGCGCGGGGGGAAGGGGAGCGCGGCGGCGACGGCGGGCTCGGAGGCCCGCCGCCGCGTGCACGACGCGAGAGGGTGTGAAGTGAAGGGGGGAGCTCGACTCGGGCGCACGCTGCCGAAAGTACGTGTAATTCTGGGTTCATTTCTGTGTACGAAAAGTACGAAACACCCCCCGCGCCCCCCCTGAAAGGACGCGGCCCCTGGTGCGATCAACAATCACAACGCGCCGCGGCGCGCACCGTCCCCGCGGACGAGATCGCACGCGACCGCGCGCCGCCATGGGCCCGCCCGCCCTCCGTGCGACGCGCTCGCGCGTCGCCGCCGCGTTCTTTCTCCTCCTCGCGACGCTCGCGTCGCTCGCGACGGGCGCGGCCGCGACCTCGCACTACCATTTCGACGACACGGGCGTCGATTACCTCCTCGTCGAGCTGAAAATGCTCTACTTGGAGAATGACGTCTGGCACGCGGCGATCATCACCCAGGAGGGGAACGTGGTGCAAAACAGCAACCTCGAGATCGTGAACACGAACACGAAAGTCACGAAGGTGCGCGCGCGCGGATCGAATCGCGTTCGGCAGCCTCTCGGCGAAGGACGATTACGAACGTGCACGATTAATTACGACAATTCTTCACCTCGAGATCTTTTTTTAATCGCCCAAATGTCTGTCGTCTCGCCTCGTCGTCGATCGTCACCTCCTGACCTCCGCCGACCGTCTTCATCCCGCGCGCGCAGGTATCGTGGTCGCTGAACGTCCCCACGGGGAAGACGTACTACATCGCGCTCAAGCCGGTTTCGGACACGAGCGGCTCCACGGCTTCGTCAATCTACAACGGGTGCGCCTCCACCTCCTTCGACTACTCCACGGTCAGCTACCGCGTCATGGACACGAGCGTCTCCGGGTTCTGGGACACGACGTACGCATCCATACCGGACTACCTCGCCCTCACGCTGGGCGGGCAGACGAGCTGCGCCGCGTCGTGCACGTGCTGGGGGACGTACCGATACGTCGCGTCCTTCACGCACACGCGCGCGGGCGTCGGTAGCGACTACAAAGCCATCGCGCAGGCGGCGACGTACTACGTCGGACCGGACGAGGCGACGATCGTGAACCCGTACATGATCATGGCGTCCCATCGCGTGTACGTGCACGAGACCGCGAGCACGATGCAGGTCATCCTGCGGAGGAGCAACGACGGGGACGTGACCGTTGAAAACGGCGTCTACGACCTGTACGACCCCCTCCCGGACGAGGATACGCAGGCGCGTTCTGTACACTGGTCCCCATACGACCGCGTCGGCGTGGTGAACGCCGATCCTTAAGGACTTTTCCCGGCGTTTCTCTCCTCCCACGCCTCGCTTTAAACTCCCGCCCGCGACGCCTTTCAACTCCGCTTCTGACGCCTTTCAACTCCACCCCGACGTCGCTTCGTATGGATCGGCCCGCAGTCGCTGACGAAGATGTACTTTCAAACGGAAGCCGATTGGTTGACGTACGGCGTCGCGATCAAAGCGTACACGCTGAGCGACGGCGTCACCGTCGTGGACGAACGCGTGACGACCGGCGTATACAACGGGCCCGACGCCGTCAGCGGGTGGACGCCCGGGTATCATCTCGAAGCCTCGACCGGGTCCTCGGGGAATCACGTCCTGTCCATCTTCTCCGGGTGCTCCACCGCGCCTGGGTCCTGCGACGAGACAAACAGGCAGGACCACATCACGACGTATTTCAAGTTTATGCTCCACGCGCAAGAGATCTTGCGCCCGAACCTGATCTGGACGCTCGTGGACTCGCTCGATTCGGATGGGTTAACGACGAGGACGGATAGCGCCGGGAGCATCGTCACGAAACGCTCCGCGAGCGGCGCGATGGTGACCGTGCAAGATCGATACATCGTCGGCGTCGGCGGTCCTTCCTACAATTTCGGCTCTGGAGCGGGGGCGCGGATCACCGTGTACGACACGTCCACGTTGATCGAATACACGCACACGGCGGACGAAGACGTAGACAAGCTCGAGTTCCCCGCGATCGCGGCTTGGGACGATTACGCGTGTTCGTCCTGTCCCGACACCATCGTCGGCGCGTTCCTCATCACGGGCGGTCGCGTGAGCTCCGCCTTCGGCCCGAGCACGACGACGCAGGAACAACAAGCGTACAACGTTTACCTCGGAAAGATCGATCTGACCTCCGGCGTGATCACGGTGTCCATCTCGCTTCTGTACGCGTACGACTCGAGCACGATCGACTCGAGCATGCCCGCGCGTTTCGGAAGCGTCGCGTGGGTCATCGGTAACTCTTTCATGATTCAAGGCGGCTTCCACCTCGGCAGTCACGCCCTAGGCTTGGAACTCAACGAGTACGCTACGGACTGCACGGCCGACGCGACTGGTCGAGTGTGGGCGTTCGACGCGGGACTGACGGACGCCGGCGTTCTCGCGTCGACCGCCCCGTGGTCCCTCGTCGCGGAAGCCCCGGAAGCGACGACGACCGCGTGCACGACCTCTGAAGTCGTCGCCGCGGGCATCGAGGGGGGGCTCGGGCGCGGCCGCCACGCGGCGACGCTCGTGGGGACCACCTCTGTTCGCATCTCCGGCGGGTTGCGGCATGCCTCGAGCATGCCCGCGTTCGTATCCTCGCTCTACGATCAGTGGGAGTTGGACCTTGCGACGTACACCTGGACGCAGTACACGGCGACGAGCTGGTCCTCGGAGTCCGTTCCCTCGGATCGAAACCGTTGGGACCACGCGATGGTGACGCTCGGCGAGTCCCGCGTCGTCGTCGCCGGCGGTAACTGCTTGACGGATGCTCACTGCGTCAGCGAATACGTCTTCACGCAACCGTCCGGCACGGCCGCGTTCGTCGACGAGTTCGGCGAGCAAAGCGACACGGAGTACTCCGCTCTCACCGTGGACGACAGGATATCTCTGGCGACCGCGCCCACCGGGCTCGCGCGCGAGTCCTTGGCCTCCGTTGGCGTTGGAACGTCCAGCCGGACCGTGCTGTGCGGCACGCACTTGTACACGTTTTCGCTCGTCGACCCTACATCCGAGTCCAGGGACGCGCCGGGCGGACTCGTGTGGAGGTACAAGCTCGTGAGCTACGTCTCCCCCACCGGAAGCAACACGAAATACTCGACGGACGAGTTTCACGGAAGTTCGACCTCTCCGTTCCAAACGATATCATACGCCGTGAACCGCGGGTTCGCCCCGGTGACGGTTCTCATGAGCGGCTCTCACACGGACATTGCGGGGAGCAACGATATTCACGTCGCCGGCCCTCTGGTGATTTCCTCCGCGACGTACTTAGCCTCCACGGCCGCTGGGTACCCGACGACGTGCTCGATGAACATCAACGCGGCGACGACCGCGTCGGAGGCGGCGGTGTGGCGACAAACCTGCGTCGGCCCCGTCGTCGTGACCGGTCAAGCGGGCGCGGTGGTCGCCGCGAGCGGCCTTCAAGGCGGGTTCATCATCACCGGCGGCGTGAAGGTCCTCCTCGATA
>Ga0181554_1001067_pt1 | contig 26537 bp, 17 predicted proteins | sample 011ome_16_FD_145602 | JGI IMG/M metagenome (GOLD analysis project Ga0181554, IMG submission 145602) | Coastal salt marsh microbial communities from the Groves Creek Marsh, Skidaway Island, Georgia - 011503CT metaG (spades assembly) | ecosystem: Environmental > Aquatic > Marine > Intertidal zone... | reverse complement strand
CGAGGGTTTGCCGATACAAATCCTGATTCACCACGATGCCAAATCCCCCAACTTTTGAATTCAAAACGCCCCTTTTTAAAGGGATTCAATGCCTTGAATTCTAGCATATCCAATTGATTATTAATGATTATATGGATTTTTCAGGGGCGACCCTGTAGTCCTTCTTGTTGGTCGAATTGCAGAGTTGCCGATATGGAAGAGACACAAAAAACTAACGAAAAAGCGACCTCAATTATAGTTATGGCTAAGTCGATAGCCTTTAGCAACCATGCACTTTGCAATCGGGTTACTTACACTGAAACCTTCACTGCTCGATGACTGCTCACAAGAACGCATATCTCGAACGTACTGGCTCCGATCTACACCTTCCATATCAATGTTTGGACGATAGCCGGCAAATGGCGTGCAGCCATCAAGAAATAAAACAAGGACGTAGATTATTTTTTTCATTCATGCTAACCGGATAAAAAAAGGGGTGCGCAGCACCCCAAGTACCTTGCCCAAGAAGTCCCTTTTAGTTTGTTTTATCAACTAGTCTAAACCGTAGCGTGTAGGCATCATCATAGGCGGGGTAAGTACCAACCGTGGCATCTGGCTTAACTTCCTCCGAAATGACGACCATGTCTTTTCCTGCTGATTTTGCAAAAAGTTCGGCGCTGGCCTTCACCTCGGATTTCAGATCACGCAGATCATAGCCCCAACCACCGACCTTATTAATTTCATACGTATCCTGAGACAGTTTTTTTACTTGCGAGGCGGGCCCTGAAGTAGCGCAAGCCACAAGCAGAAAAGGCACAAACAATAAATAATATGGATTCATATTTTATTTTTATGGCTTAGTTTGAAGTTACACAGATTTCTGGCAATAGACAAAAATCCATTGATTGGCCTTAGTACATGAAGGCTATGCCCAAGTTGTACTCATCAGGCAGTTTTCCTGCTTCAGAATTAAAGTTTCGATAGTCAAACTTTACAGCCACGTTTTCAATAGGCTTATAAGTCAGACCGGCTTGATAAATCCACCGATTATAAAGACCATCATAATCAGTAAATCCATCAGGCACTTCCGCCAGGGTATTATAAGATTCGTAACGGAAGAAAGGCGCAAGATAATGTGTAATCTCGCTTGAGAACAATGGAATAACATTGTAGGCAGCCTCGGTGTACCACCCATAATTTTGACTGCCAATCGTCTGTTTCCTCTGAAGACTCAATTGCTCAGCATTTCCGATACTTCCGACCGCTCCAAGTGCCCTCATTTCCAAACCTCGCCAGTGATACTGGAGATGCCCTTCGTAAAGCTGGGTCAGCGCATCGACCTTTTGCCCTGCATACTCAAAGCCTTGACCAGAGTTGCCTACCCACGCTGAGGCACCTGCCAGCAGTCCTGGCGCAAAAGGCATGTCATAATCAATGCGCCCAGTGAAGGCCAAGTCCTCGGCAACCGCCTTACTTGCATTTTGACGGCCGTCACGAATACCGCCACTGGTAAAACCAGTCGCGTTCAAGCCATTCATTCCATACATGCGATATTGCAATCCCGGCGCTAGCTCACCAAACATTCCGGCCCCAATTTCTCGCCACGTTGAAGGTATGATGGTTCTTTCAACTTCTGGTCGATAGTTACCGTGAAAAGTGGGGCCCTCATGGATTTCGTTAATGAATCCCATGGGAACAAGCGACATACCAGCTCGAGCATTAGCATAGGGATTCAACAAAAAATCGAGTTGGGAAAATTCCACTGAGATCTGACCGGATTTACCTGTGCTGGCATGTTCAAATTCGAACTCATTGTTCAATATAATCCAATCATTGAACTTGTAGCCCACATATAGAACACCCCGAAGCATATTTGCCGTATCTTTGAGATTTCTATCTTTTACATAGCTGTCGCTCTTGCTGAAATTGGTGTAAACGGCCTCACCATAGCCACCTAGAGAAAGCCCTTGATTGACGCGGTATACTGCTGACGCAGCAGGCCCATATCCATATTGGACCTTGTATTCTCGTTTGTCAGGAATGTATAACTGTGTTTTTAAAGCATCAACTTCCGCCGATAAAATATCGGTCTTTCGTTCAACCTCGGACTTCGCTGATTTCTTGGTCGCAGAGGATGACTGCGAAGAGGTGTTCGATGAAGCCGAACCCGTCTTATCTACCGAGCCAACCATAGCGGATCGATCCGCATCCGGTTTTTCTACCGCCGACTCATTTTGAGTGATGCGTGACTTCAGCTCTTCGATCTGCTTTTGTTGTTGTTCGATGATTCGCCACATCTCGTCGATGGATGAGGGCTTGGATTTCTTTGCTTCGACTGCCGTCGCGCCCAGCGTCAGCGCGACAGCGACCGATAGAATCATGTGTTGTTTTTTTAAGGACATGACCGACCTTGCGTGGCTTGGTTAAGACAAGGGCGCAAGTATAGATGCTTTTTGGCATTATATGCAAATCATTCTTATTAGCCTCATGGATCACATGCTGCCATAATCGACCCATCTATTTTTTCTAACCACCTGAACCATGAAGTCTCAACCCAACATCCCGCTCATCCTAACCTGCTGACTCTGCGTGCCTTTTCCAATTCGGCGCTGGCTATCAGCCTAAAGTCCACCCTTGGACAACGCCTTTTCTTCGACAAGAACCTGTCAAACCCACCAGGGCAAGCCAGCGGTTCTTGCAACGATCCCAAGCGATTTTTTACTGATCCAGACTACGCCAAACCAACCTCGGAAGGCGTGATAGAGGGGCGATATGGCAGCCGCAACCCCCTAAGTTTGTGGACAGAGGGTTAGGCGCTCACGTAGCAGACGCCAACGATGATGGGAAATTCAAGGTCCCGACGCTTCGGAATATTGAATGGACCGCCCCTTACATGCACAACGGCTATTTCAAGACTTTGCGTGGTGTGGTGAATTTCTACAACACGCGGGATGAAAAGCCGCGCTGCACAAGCAACTGGTTGACCGAGGCTCAGGCCCTACAACAGGGTTGCTGGCCAGCGCCAGAAATCACCACCAACGTGAATCAAAATGAATTGGGACACCTTGGGTTGACGGCACAGGAAGAAGACGACTTGGTCGCGTTTCTTAAGACATTGACCGATGGGTATGTGCCTCAGCGTAAAAAAACCTTTTGATGATGCTTGCCAGCATCTCGACATTGTTTCTAAAAATGATATAGATATGCCATCAGAAACGGGATTGTAAATTATGAGGACCAACGTAAACTCCTGCCTACCGTCGGTTTGGCATCCCAGGCCGACCGGCTTCAGAGTCTTGCTCCTCCTTAGTTAAATGATCCAGACCCGACTCACTCCGAGTCGGGTCTTTTTTTTCCTGGGGAATTCTGGTGGTCCGAACAGCAAGCTGCTGACAGCGGGGCATACCTAACCCGGGCGCAGTGCATGGGCAATGATAGCGACGGTTGCCGCCACATTCAGTGACTGAACCGCACCTGATCCCGGCAATGTCAGTATCTCATCACATAGACTCAAGGTGGCGCGGGCGAGTCCTTGCTCCTCATTGCCCAACAGAATAAGGTTCGACTTCGACTGCAATTGCAGTGCCTCCAGCGTCTGCCCCTGGTCACCCAGCGCGGTGCCGACGATGCGGCCATGTCCCTTGATCTTCCCAAGCAACTCGGTAAGGTTCGTTGCTCGAAAGACCGTCAGACAATCCAGCCCACCTTCCGCAATGCGATAGGCAGCATCAGACAGTCCTGCTTGCAGTGGGTGACCGGACAGCACCAGATGCCCAAAACCGAAGAAAGCCAGGCTCCTTGCGATAGCACCGACGTTGTGCGGATTACCAATGCCGTCCAGTACAAACAAGGTTGTGCCCAAATTCATCAGTCGCCTGCATTCGGCGGCCGTCAATAGAGTTTCGGACTGCGGTTCGGCGATAGCGACCACACCGCCATGCAACACCGTGCCGGCAATTTTAGTCAGCTCGTCCCCATCAACCTTTCGGTAAGGCCGGCGGGCTTTGGCCATGCGAGCACAAAAGTCACCTAGCTGCCTCGCCTGCCTCTCCTCGTAAAACAGTCTGACAACCCGGTCCGGGGCATGCCGAAACAACGCGCTAACCGCCGGGACTCCGGCCACTCGCAACAATGTATTGGGCCGGGTTGTTGTGGATTCCTGGTGAGAACGAACCGGCCGGTCGGTACGCTCGTTTTCTCTGGAAAAACGTCGATCTCTGGGGGGTCTGCGGGTCAAAATGGGGCTTCCTGGTGGAGTGGTAGACTCGGCATTCTAACCGGACCACACCATGGCCTTGCTGATTTGAAAGCCCCGCCCGCATGACGCGCCTGATCCTGTTCAATAAGCCCTACGGCGTCCTCTCCCAATTCACCGACCGGGACAGCGACCGCAAAACTCTCGCAGATTACCTCTCAGCACCAAAAGTGCGTCCCGCTGGGCGACTGGATTACGACAGCGAAGGGCTTTTATTGCTGACCGATAACGGGGCATTCCAAGCCCGGATCGCCGACCCACGCCATAAAATGGCCAAGGTGTACTGGGCTCAGGTCGAGGGCATTCCCGATGAATCATCACTGGAAAATCTCAGGCATGGAGTCTTGCTCAATGATGGCCCCACCCGACCAGCAGCGGCCCGAATCATCGAAGAACCGGCAGGATTATGGTCGCGCGATCCACCCATTCGCTATCGCGCCGCCATCCCGACCACCTGGATCGAGCTGACCCTTAAGGAAGGCCGCAACCGGCAAGTCCGGCGCATGACCGCCGCTGTTGGTCATCCAACCCTTCGGCTGATTCGCGCAGCGATTGGGTCATGGACACTTGAGTTGCTTGCACCCGGCCAATGGCGAGACCTCATCATCGATTCAGCCCCGCCTGAAGCACCTATCCGCATATCTCGCCCCCGGAAACCTGGACAGTCGGCCTCATACCGACGGCCACAGCGCAGATAATTCAGCAAATTTACCCCCCGATAGAACACCTGACCGGCGACATCAAGGGCCGGGGATAACATGATCAATAGGTCTTATAGGGCAGAAACTTCCCGGACATGCTGATTTTTACGCGATCGCCCTCAGGATCAGGCTCCCGGGAAATATCCATCCTGAAATCAATCGCACTCATAATCCCGTCCCCGAATTCTTCATGGATCAACTCCTTGAAGGTCGAACCATAAACGCTGACCAACTCATAAAACCGGTAGACCAGCGGGTCCGTGGGTACCGCCGTGCCCAAGGAGCCCTTGTTGGGCGTGACCGTCAACCAGCGGCGCTCCTCACCGGATAACTCAAAGAGATCACCGATGATATTGGCCTGCCCCTCTGTGAATGCCATTTGACCCAGGCAAGCGGCAGTCACCCATTCCTTGCTCAAGCCGACTTTGGCGGCAACATCGGCCCATTTCAGTCCCTTTTTCACCTTTTGGGTAACGATCTTCTCGGTTACGTCATGTCTGTTCATCTTTAATCCCTCCTCATGAAACAGGTGTTAAGTATCGGCTTGCAAAGACTGTGATCCAATCATGCCGACCCGCCACCCGCTGGCGTTTGTAGCGGACATCAATTATCAACCTCTTCCAAACTCCACCGTCGCAAAGATGAGCAGAAGCTTGACGCTAAATCTGCACCGCCAGGATCACCGCGCTCGCCTTGAACACAGCCAGCGCAGGCTTGCCGATCTCCAAACCCAGCACTTCGGCACTTTCACTCGTCACCGTTGCCACGACCGAATCACCGGTTTCAAGCTCGATACTGACCTCGGTGCTCACCGGCCCTGGCTGCAAATGGCTAATCTTGCCGCTCATCTGGTTGCGGGCCGAAAGACGGTAGCCCTCTGTATCGGTCAGCACCATGATCATGGGAGCCTTGACCAGCGCAATGACGTCCTGACCAAACTCCAGCCCCATCGACTTGGCGGATTCATTGGTGATGCTGGCGACCAGCGGAGTACCGCCCTTCAAATTGATGATGACCTCCGCATTAACAGCACCCAGCTTGACGCTGTCGATCTTGCCGGACCACTGATTACGTGCGCTTGATTTCATGAATATCCTCTTGAACCACTGAAGAATGATGGGGTCATGACCGAACTCCCGATTGAGCCGGTCGAGAAACAGAGCTTTTTCCTTCTGAAGTCGTTGATAAGCCAAAAGAAGGGACTGCCCGGTTTCCGTCAGCCGGGTCCCTTTTTCCTCACCCCCACCCATCACCCTGGCAATCAGTGGCCGAGGCGAAAGCTCCGTGGCTCGTTCAATGATGTCCCAGGCACCCCGGTAGCTCAGCCCGACCGCCTTGGCGCCATGCACCAGCGTGCCCTCCCGCTCGATGGCCGCCAGCAAACCGAAGACCTTGGCGTTGAGACCGCCACCGATAACAATCTCTGCATCGATCAGTTGTCGTGCCGATGCACTCTCGGGCTTACGCCGAGACCGGGTGGACGGGCCGGCGGTCTTGCGTAACGCACGAGGTTTGGAAAGAGTGTTAGTGGTTTTCATCATGAATCCAGAAAGGCGACAGCCTTGATTTGTGCAAAAACCTCCCGTCCCACCTCCAACCGGAGCCGGTTGCAGGACAGCCGGGTCAACCGGGCCAGCAAAGGGATGCCGCCGGCATCCAGACGAATCATCATCTGCCCGGGGTCGGCAGTTGAGCGCATCTCGGTCACCCTGGCGGGCAGAATGTTGAGGATACTGCTATCACCGGCACGGGACAGCGCCAGACTCACATCCGACGGGACAATACGGCACCGCAGACACTGGCCCGGAACATCTCCTCGCAAGGGCACGCTCAGAGTGCCCCCGGCAAAATTCAGCAGCGTCACGCCAGTCGCCACATCGTGTTGATGGACAACCGCGTCAAACACCACACCCGGCTCCTCGGTGAAGCTGGACAGCAAATCCAGATTGGACAGCATCCCTTGCATAACGCCCTGGCGCTTGATGTGTCCGGATTCCATAAGCACCAGATAGTCACCCAGCCGAGTCATCTCCTCGGGAGAATGAGTCACATAGATCACCGGGATCTCAAGCTCATCATGCAACCGTTGCAGGTAAGGCAGGATATCCCGCTTCAAAGGCTGATCCAGCGCTGCCAAAGGTTCGTCCATCAACAGCAACTTGGGGCTGGTCAATAGAGCCCGAGCCATACCAACCCTTTGTTGTTCACCGCCAGATAACTTATCCGGTCTGCGGTCCAGCAAAGGACGGATACCCAGCAGATCGATGGCCTGGTCAAAGGCAATGCGGCGCTCCTCCCTCGGCACGCGCCGCTGGCCGAAGTCGAGGTTCTGACGGACGCTGAGATGAGGGAACAGGGCAGCATCCTGGAAAACATAGCCGATGGCCCTTCGATGCGTTGGGATAAAACAGCGTCTGGCATCATCCTGCCATATCTCGCCGTTGACCGAGAGAAACCCCTTGGCTTTCGGTTCCAGCCCGGCCACACAGCGAATCAACGTTGTTTTGCCACAACCGGAACCACCGAAGAGGACGCTCACACCTCGACCCGGCAGAGCAAGATCGACCTCCAGACAGAAGTTGCCGAAATCTCGCCGCAAGCGCGCCTGAATTCCTGTGACTCCGCTTGCGGTCATCTGGAGAACTCCTTGGTCCGTCCGGTACCGAAGGTATAAATCAACCAGAGCATGAGAAAGGCGAGAGCCACCATCAGACCCGATAGCCTCTCAGCCTGCGCGTATTCCATGGCCTCGACATGGTCATAAATCTGTACCGAAATAACCCGGGTTTCGTCCGGAATATTGCCGCCGATCATCAGCACCACCCCAAACTCACCCATGGTGTGGGCAAAACCCAGCACAGCCGCCGTGATCAGACCGGGCTTGGCCAAAGGCAAAGCCACGCTGAAAAACGTATCCCAGGGTCCAGCCCGCAGGGTGGCTGCCGCCTCCAGTGGTCGGGAACCCACGGCAGCAAAGGCATTTTGTATGGGCTGGATTACAAACGGCATCGAATAAAGGGCAGATGTCACCACCAGCCCGCCAAAGGTAAATGGCAATAGCCCGATGCCCAGTGACTGCGTCAGCTGTCCGATCGGTCCATGAGGCCCCATCGCGATCAGCATATAAAAACCCAACACGGTAGGCGGCAAGACCAGTGGCAATGACACCAGCGCCTCAATGACTCCCTTGAATCGCCAGCGGGTACGCGCAAGCCACCACGCAATGGGCGTCCCAACCAGCAACAGAATTACGGTGACCAGGCTGGCCAGCTTGAGGCTGAGCCAGATAGCCTTGAGATCATTAGGGTCTAAAACCAACACGTCTGGCCTATTTATTGAGTCCGTAACCCAGCGCGGTCATGATGCCCTGGGCAGTGCCAGACTGAAGGTAATCCAGCAAAGCTTTGGCAGCTGCATTGTCCTGACCCTTCCTTAACAGGACAGCGTCCTGACGGATCGGGGAATAAAGGTCATCCGGGATCCACCAGGCTGATCCGCCGGTCAACTGGCCATCCTGATACACTCCCGATTTGGCGACGAACCCCAGCTCGGCACTGCCAGAGGCCACGAATTGCTGGGCTTGAGCCACGTTTTCACCCAACACAAACTTGGCTTCAAGGGTTTGCAACAGCCCTAAATGCTCCAGCACTTCAACCGCCGCCTTACCGTACGGCACGGTCTTGGGATTACCCAAACTGATATGGGCAAATTCGCTCTTGCGCAGCACTTTGCCTTCCCGATCCACGGTTGTGGGTTTGGCGCTCCAGAGCACCAGTTTGCCCAGAGCGTAGGTAAAGCGCGAGCCAGGTACCGCCAGCCCCTCCTCCTCCAGCTTCCTCGGCGTCTGATCATCTGCAGATAGCAAAATATCAAATGGCGCGCCGTTCTTGATTTGCGCATAAAGCTTGCCGGTACCCGCCGGCATCAGCGTGACGGTGTGCCCAGTGTCCCTCCTGAAAGCCGCAGCGATTTGCTCCATGGCCCCATTAAAGTTGGAGGCGACCGCCACCTGAACGCTGTCGGCCGAAGCAGGGAGGAATAGCGACCAACCCAGGATCAAGCTTACCAAGACGCGCATCATCATCTAAGACATCTCCGGGCAATGGGTGGACAAAGATCTGCCAGTGATTGAACACCGTGAAAGCTGTAGCCAAAAATGGCCTCCTACCAATGAATGTACATCACTTCATGTCCCTCTAAAAGAACCGCCACACTAAAATATAAGACAGCCATTGCATCTCACATTGAGACTTAACAGCTTATTTATCAGGCTACAATGGAAGATGAAGCCTAAGAATTTATAATATGTCTTTACATATATATTGATATGCATATTGCTACATGTTTCATTGCAGCGCTCTTCTGGCGACTTTGATCCTGATTGGATCGTATTGGATGCATCCCGCAATGGCAGCGGCGTCTTCGACATCCAGATCAACATCACCCACCGCAAACCCTATCCAAGGCAGCGCCAAGGCAAAGCTGAGGAAAGCCGACAGCACAGCAAAAACTGAGTCAGCCATTCCAGTTACGACGGCCGAAGATAAAAAAGGCACAACCCCCCCGGAATACAAGCGGCCCAACCGCTGGGGTCTGACCGCAGGCATGAGTCAACGGCACGACTGGCTCACCGGCAAAAACCGCTTCGAGCTTCATGAACACATCAACGCCAAGAAAGTGCTGGGCATGCCGGAATGGCTGGATGGTTCGCTGGAACAACGCACCCGCTACGAAACCTTTGACACCCCCTGGCAAAAGGGTCAGACCGGTGCACAGGATCAGATTCCTTTACAGACGGTGCTATGGCTAGAGGCTCATCACCAAAATGGCCTGAGAGCAGGTTTCGAATTCTGGGATGCGCGTCAATTTGGCGCCAACGAAGATTGGCCCGTGAACAACACCATGGTGAATGTCGCCAACTTTGCGCAGATGTACGGCGCTTGGTCGACCACCCAACTAGCGGATTCGAATCTGGCCTTTGAGGCCAAGGGCGGACGCATGACACTGGATCTCGGAAGCCGTCGACTGGTGGCCCGGAACGTGTTTCGCAACACCACCAATACCTTTACGGGTCTTCAGTTTCGACTGCGGGACAACGAAGCCAAGTGGCAATTGCAACTCTTCGCCAACCAGCCGGTACAACGCCTACCCACCGATCGTGCGCAACTCGTCAATAACGATTGGGCCTGGGACACCGAGCAACCGGGCTCCGTCTTCACGGGCGCCTTGATGGAAACCGAAGCCATGCCCTTGGAAATTCGGGGAGAACTTTATCTCTATTATCTGAGCGAAAACGAAGACAGCCTCCTTAACCGGCAGCTATACACGCCGGGTTTGCGCCTGTTTAGAAACCCGACAAAGGGAGAATTCGATTTTGAAGGGGAAACCATTGGCCAGACTGGAGGTGCCCGGCGCAGCAAGGACAGCACAGACAGAACCGATGTCGAAGCCTACTTCGAGCACATCCAGGCCGGCTACACCTTCGATCTGCCCTGGGACCCACGACTGCTCGTCCAATACGACTACGCGACGGGCGGCTCCAGCGGCAATACCAACCATTCGTTCGACACCCTGTATGGCGCACGCCGCTGGGAATACGGCCCCACCGGCATCTTTGGGCCATTTGCCCGCAACAACATCAACGCGCCCGGCGCCCGGATGTTCGTAGTTCCGCATCGCGATGTCTCCTCTTTCCTCGCTTATCGCGCCTGGTGGATGGCGGATGCCAAGGCACCATGGATACCAGCGGGACTCTCCGACCCCACCGGCCAGGCGGGTGATTTCATGGGGCAAACCATCGAATTCGCCACCCGCTGGGATGCCCATGACAACATCTCGCTGGAAGCCGGCTGGACCGCCCTGATCAAGGGCGACTTTGCCAAGAATGCCCCCGGTGCGCCCGCCGATCACAGCAACGTCAACTACTTCTACGTGCAGTCGGAAATCCGCTTTTAGCTTGCGGTGTAGACTTGGCGCGAAAAGGAAAGACCACTCCACTCAGCCAGGAAATCACCGTCATGCCCGCAAAAACCACCCACGCAACCCTATCGTTTTTACTGCTTCTGACCGGAACAGCCACAGCAACCGAGACGGCCGGACGCAATCATCTGCGCGATACCCGCTATTGCGAAATGCTCGTAGTGAGCGGTGGACCGCTGACCCTGACCGCCAGCGTCTTCAACACACTGGATCTGAACGATTGTCCGGCGGAAGCATGGCAAGCGCTGGACGCAAAGGACCTGGCCCGGCAGCAGGAAGCGCGCAAGGTCATCCTCAACGGACCCCGACATTTCCTCATGGACGAAGCTTCGCTGACCAACCCCGGAAAGACGGTCCGTTTCGGCGCACTTGAAGCGCGACTGATGGCCGAGATCAAGCTATCCCCGCTGATGGTGGGCAAGGAGCGTGCGCAGCCTTACGAGGAGATTAAAATCAACCGCAGCAGCCGCTATCTGTTCCGCCAGGGATCGCCGATTCATCAACTGATAACGACCGACGGGCGACGCTATGTGATGCAGTCCTACTCACAACAGATAGACTCCAAAATGGATATCGCCAGCCTCGACCACCTCGGCGCACGGCTGCGATTACCTCAGGGCTGGTCCTATCAAACACTGGTGCCAGACCGGGATCTGATACTTGAAGCCTACGGCACCGCCACTGTCGTTCAAGACGATCTGCTGAACACCTATCAGCGCATCGACTGATCATCGGGACCACGCGACAAAATCCCCAACCTAAAAGCCATTCATGAACCAGACACGAACGGTCCGCCTCACCATCCTCTCGATGTCCCTGTTCCTGCTGTCAGCGTGCGGGCCACCCATCGGCGTCACCCGAGTGACTCAGGAAGAGTCATATCGGCAGGCCACCCGAACCGCCCTCTCGGATGGTGATGTCGGCAACGAAACGATCACCGTTCTGCGTCGGCACAACCTGGATGCCCTGTACCAGTCAGATCCGCCTGCCGCCCTGCGCCAGCTTAACGGCATAGCACTCAAGGATGGCCGCCGCGATATTCTCTTTGCGCTGGCAGAAGCCACTCATGCCTGGGCCAGGTCACTCGGCGATACAGCGTCGACGCCCGGTCAGATCAGTCGGCCGGATGCCTATCTGCAGTCGGCTATCTACGCCTATCTCTACCTTCTGGGACCGGGCAGCGAACCCGTGCCATCACCTTACGACAGCCGCTTCCGTGATGCCTGCGAGCTTTACAATCGCTCACTGGATCAGGCTTTCCGCAGCCATGACGGCGACTCGCTTAAGTTCGCCACCGCCCGCCGCCCCCTGCTGCAGAGCACTGTGCCGGTGCAACTGGCGCCTTCGCAACTCTCCCACCTGAGCGGAGTGCTGGAGGACTTTTATGCGGCCGACGACTACGAAGTCTTCGGTTTCACCACCCGCAATCGCTCGCCCGGCCTCGGCATGCCCGTCATTGCGGTGACCCGCAAAACGCAACAAACACCCACCGGCGGCGCCATCCCCATCACCGCCTTTTTGCGAGTCGAAGGCAGTCTGGCGGACCTCGCCGCCAGCCGCGGGCAGGCCAAGCTGGAGCTTTATTCCAGTTATGACGATCACAGCGTGATGGTGAATGGCCAGAGCGTGCCCCTGCAGACTGACCTCAGCGCGCCCCTGGCCTATCGCCTGAACGATGCCTCGCTATGGAACGCCGGCCTCTGGGACTTTCTCCGCGGCCATGATGCCAAGCGCAACATGCTGTTCGTTCAGCCCTACGAGCGAGGCCGAATCCCGGTCGTCCTGGTGCACGGCACCGGCAGCAGTCCGGTCTGGTGGGCAGAGATGGTCAACACCCTGCGCCACGACCCGGTCATACGCCAACGCTACCAGTTCTGGTTCTACGAATACAGCAGCAACCTGCCGGTGCCCAGCTCCGGAGCCTTCCTCAGGGAAACGCTGACCGAGATGGTCAACCGACTGGATCCGAAACACTCCGATCCGGCCCTGGGGCAAATGGTGGTCATCGGTCACAGCCAGGGCGGCCTGCTGACGCATTTGACGGCCATCGATCCCGGCGACCAATTGTGGCGATCGGTGAGCGATAAACCATTCGAAAGCATCGTGACGGACCCTGAAATCAAGATGGGTCTGCATCGGGGGCTGTTTTTCAAGCCGGTCCCTTACGTTAAGCGGGTGGTATTCATCTCCACCCCGCATCGCGGAAGCTTCCTCACCAAGGACTGGGTAAGAGCGCTGGCACGCGACGTACTCACCCTGCCCATGTCGCTGGTCACTAAGAGTTCCGACAAATTCAAGCAACTCTATAGTCAATTGAAGGTTCCAGGCAGTCTTCGTGATCAGGCCCCCACCAGCGTGGACGGTATGTCCGCGGACAGCCCCGTCATGAAAACCGTAGCCCGACTGCCTCTGGCCCCCGGCGTCACCGGCCACTCCATCATTGCCGTGCTGCCCGGCCAAGAAATCAAAACCGGCAACGACGGCGTGGTGGAATACACCAGTGCGCACCTTGAAGGGGTAGAGTCGGAGCGAGTGGTCCGCTCAGGCCATTCCGCACAGGGCCACCCGGAAACCATAGAGGAAGTCCGCCGAATCCTGCTCCGGCATCTGGACAATCAGCCCGCCAATCAGGAAGCGACCGCCTCCCCCCGAGACTAAGCCAACAGCCGAGTGACCGGCAGCATTGTCCCCCGGTCGAAAAGACCGGGGCCGCCGCGCGGTTAACCCGCACCCATCATGACACGGTCACTCACCCTCAAGCCGCGAGACATCGGGCGATATTGTCCTGGGCTTGCTGAAAATGCTCCCTGAGGGTCAGCGCCTCATTGAAGGATTCGCAAGGCGACCGGGTCGCGTCATGCCACTCGCCTTTTTCGTCGGTGTATCCAACCCAGCAACCCTCTGCCACCACCTTAATTTCGTACTTGATGCTCGACATGCTCACCTCCGGGTAAATACCCAGACACACAGCAAATACCTTGCCACAAGCAATTAAAGCGTCCACAAGCCGTTTTTCATCAAAAACTGTGTCATATGACGCAATTTTTCAGGGCATATCCCGCACTTGGCCTGCGACAATTTACCGCATGTTATCAATGAGTTATGACATATAAGATGATCCCACTTTATGAGATTCATGAAGTTCTCTCTCACTGACACTTAACCTTTGGCGCCCATCCGGGCGCCTTTTTTTGCGCCCAAAGAAAATTCGCCTGCATGAAAATCGCACCCGGGCAGAACAAATGCCGGTGGCTGCGGATACCTGCAGATCGTCCTCGGCTTGCCCTGGCCGGGACTTTTCATGAAAGGAAGATCGATTTTGCCTGGCTCGCGCCGCCCATTCGCGGTGGGAAGAATGCCTGCTTATTAGGATCCGGGATTCGTCTCCAGCCCGCGCCGTCCAGCTAAGCTAGTCACGAGCTTCCATCCTGACGCCAGAAAGGCGAAGGATGAAATGCTTCATATCATCCAGATAGGTGAACACCGGCGGAATGACCAGCAGGCTGAGCAGGGTCGAAGTGACCAAGCCGCCCAGAACGGCAAACGCCATCGGGCTGCGGAAAGAAGCATCGGCGACCCCCAGACCCAGCGCCACCGGCAGCATGCCGGCGCCCATTGCGATGGTGGTCATAACAACAGGCCGGGCTCGCTTGTGGCAGGCGTCGAGTAGCGCCTCGAAGCGGCCGAGGCCCAGCTCGCGGCGGGCGACGATGGCGTACTCGACCAGCAAAATCGAGTTCTTGACCGCGATACCCATCAGCATCACCAAACCGATCAGCGACGGCATCGACAGCGCCTTGTCGGCCAGCAACAGCGCGACAAACCCCCCACCGAAGGCCAGCGGCAACGCGGCGAGAATAGTGATCGGCTGCAGCAAATCCTTGAACAGCAGAACCAGCACCACAAAGATGCAGAGCACCCCAGTCATCATGGCCAGGCCGAAACTGCCGAATAACTCCTCCATCATTTCGGCGTCACCGACGTTGATCTGGCGCACGCCGGCCGGCAAATCCAGAAGGCTGGGCAGCTGGCTCACCCGCTCGGTCACTTCACCCAGCGGCAGACCGGATAGCTCGATTTCCAGATTGATGTTGCGCGCCCGGTCATAGCGGTTGATAACGGCGGGACCACTGGTCAACTCCAGTGCCGCCACCTGCCCCAGCATGACCGGCCCACCGCCGGATGAGGGCACTGCCAATCGCTCCAGCAACGCCAGATCGTCGCGTCCGCCTTCATTCAGACGCACCATCACCGGCACCTGCCGCTGGGCGAGATTGAGCTTGGGCAGCAGCCAGTCGTAATCACCCAGCGTAGCAATACGCAGGGTTTCGGCGATGGCCGCCGAGGTCACACCCAGATCGGCGGCTTTGGCAAAATCCGGGCGCACGGCGATTTCCGGGCGCACCAGCGCGGCACTTGAGGCGATATTGCCCAGCCCGGGCAAGGTACGCAGATCGCGTTCGACATTGATGGCCGCGCGGCTCAGGGCCGCCGGATCGTCGCCGCTCAGAACCAGCACATACTTCTCGCCCGACCCGCCCAGTCCCACCTTGGTGCGGACGCCCGGCAGACTTTCCAGCGCGGCGCGAATCTGGCCTTCGATAACCTGCTTGCGGACAGGACGATCCTTGCGATCGGCCAGAGTGATGGTCAGTGTCGCCTTGCGCACCTCGCCGCCGGCCTGGGTCGCCAGCGGATCACTGCCGGCCGCGCCGCCGCCGATGGTGGTGTAGACGGTCCTAACGTAGGGCACATCCACCAGTTTCATGCGGGTCGTTTCAGCCATCGCCGCGGTTTGCGCCAGGGTCGAACCAGGCGGCAGCTCCACAAACACTTGTGTCTGCGGATTATCATCGGCCGGAATGAACCCGGTAGGCAGCAGCGGAATCAACATCAGCGACCCCGCAAAAAACCCGGCGGCGCCGATCAGGGTCCAGAGACGATGGCGCAGGCACCAGGCCGCTAGGCGCAGATAAGTCCGCATCAGCCAGCCATTGCGGTCGTCATGATGATCGATCGATTTCAGCAGATAGGCCGACATCAGGGGTGTCAGCATACGCGCCACCACCAGCGACGCGAACACAGCCAGCGCAGCAGTCCAGCCAAACTGCTTGAAAAAACGTCCCACCACGCCGCTCATGAAAGCCGTCGGCAGGAATACCGCGATCAGCGCAAAGGTGGTGGCAACCACCGCGAGGCCGATCTCGTCGGCGGCCTCCATTGCCGCCTGATAAGGCGTCTTGCCCATGCGCAAGTGGCGGACAATGTTCTCGACCTCGACGATGGCATCATCGACCAGAATGCCCACTACCAGCGATAAGGCCAACAAGGAAACGACATTCAATGAGAAGCCGAAGGCGTACATGCCGATGAAGGTGGGAATGGCCGACAGCGGCAGCGCCACCGCCGCGACGAAAGTCGCCCGCCAGTCGCGCAGGAAGAGCCACACCACCAACACCGCCAGTGCAGCACCCTCGTACAACAGCGCCATCGAGGCCTGAAATTCCTCCTCCACCGGCTTGACGAAATTGTATGCCTCGGTAAAGACCAGATCCGGAGCCGTTTCCCGCATCTCGGCCAGCACCTTGCGCACGGCCGCGCCCACCTCCACTTCGCTGGCACCCCGGCTGCGACTGATCTCGAATCCGACCACCGGCTTGCCGTCCAGCAGCGCCTGCATGCGCGGCTCGGCCACGGTGTCACGGACACGGGCAATCTGCTCCAGGCGGATGCGACGGCCACCGGGAATGGAGAGTTCCAAGGTGCGCAGTGCCTCGGCCGAAGCTACCGTGGCTAGCGTTCTCAACGGCTGCTCGGCGCTGCCGATCCGGGTTCGGCCACCGGCACTTTCGCGCTGAACATTGCGCAACTGGCGGGAAATATCGGCGGCGGTCGTGCCCAACGCCTGCAGCTTGATGGGGTCCAGTTCGATGGCGATTTCCCGGCTGGCGCCGCCCACGCGGGTAACCGCGCCGACACCCGGCACCGTCAGTAATCGCCTGGAGAGTGCGTCATCGACGAGCCATGACAATGCTTCGTCGTCCCGCCGATCGGAGGCCAGCGTGTAAGCGAGTATTGGCGACTTGACCAGATCCAGCTTGCTGACCACCGGGTCGCGCATCTCGCTGGGCAGATCGGCGCGGATTTTGGAGACTGCCGAACGCGCATCGTCCAGCGCCTCTTCCACCGCCTTCTCCATCCGGAACTCCAGCGTCAGGGTGACGATACCGTCCTGAATCTGCGTCGTGATGTGCTTGAGGCCCTGCAAAGTGGCGACGGCATTCTCCAGCTTGCGAGCCACCTCGGTCTCCAGCTGGGGGGGCGCAGCGCCGGGCTGGCTGGCGCTGACCGTGACGGTCGGCAAATCCAGATCGGGAAAGTTCTGCACCTTCATCGCCTTGAAGCCCATCAGGCCGCCGAAGGTCAGCAGCACAAACAGCATGATGGCCGGCAACGGCGAGCGGATGCAGGCCGCGGAAATGTTCACTGCACGACCCGAACAAGATCGCCGTCACTGAGAAAGGCGGAGCCACCGGCCACCAGCCGGTCGGTCACGGTCACACCGCTCAAAATCTCTACCCGGTCACCGACACTGCGCCCGATCGTCACCTTGATCTGGGTCACCCGGCCCATGCCTTCTTCCACCGGTCCTGCCAGACGGAACACATAGCTGAAACCCTCGCGAAGCGACAAGACTGACTGCGGCACGGTCAGGGCCGATTGCAAACCATGCTGGAATTCGCCATGGGCGAACATGCCCGGCTTGAACCCGGCGACCACCGCATTGGCCAGGTCGACATACACCAGCGCGTTGCGGGTTTGCGCGTCGAGGGTAGGCCCGACCATGCGGATTTTGCCCTTGACCTGACCAATATCCGGCACCTCGACCGTTGCCGGCATGCCGGGCTTCAGCCGCGGCAACTCGTCGGCGGTGACCTCGGCGCGCCATTCCAGCCGGTTCTGGCGGACCAGCCGGAACAACTCCTGCCCCGCGTTGGCCACGGCGCCAAGGACTGCGCTGCGGCTGGAGATCACCCCGTCATCGATGGCCACCACCTGAGTATGACGCAAGCGTAGCAACTGTTGATCCAGCTGCGCCTTGGCCATTCGCATCCGCGCCGCGGCGGTCTTCTCCATGGTCAGGTACTGGCCGACCTGCTGGGCACTGAGCGCGCCCTCATCAATCACCTGACGCACGCGCTCGGCGTTGACCCTGGACTCCTGCAGATTGGCTTCGGCCTCCGCAAGCGCTGCCTGACCTTGTGCTACATCAACTTCTACCGGCTCACGGTCGAAGACAGCCAAAACCTGCCCTTTCCTGACCTGGTCGCCCACCTGGCCGCGAATCTCGGCCAGCCGCAAGCCGCCGACTTCGGCACCGATGACCGCCTCCTGCCAGGCTGCGACCGAGCCGTTGGCCTGCAGAACCAGTGGCAGTTCGCGCAGCTGCGGCTGTATCAGCTCCACGGTCAAAGCCGGATTGGTGGTCGGCAAGTCCCGCGGAAGACCGGCATCGGCGGCCAGAGCCGGTTTGATGGCCTCGGCGCCGCTCAGCATCAGGAGCAGAAACATTAACCCGGCCGGCAGCAGGCTATAAAGGCAATGCAAGAGCCTACTCATGAGCGACCTGCCACAACAGGCTCGGGCGGCTGGGTAGGATCATCGGACGGTTTGCCGCCACTCTGGGTCTCCGTCGCGGGATCATGCCAGCCACCGCCGGCGGCTCGATAGAGGGCGATCCAGGCTGAAACCCGCTCCTGTTCGAGTTCCGCCAGGGTCCGTTCGGCAACCAGTGCCTGCCGTCTTGATGACTCGACCTCAATCAGATTGCCGAGGCCGATCTGATACAACTGCTCGGTAGCGCGAAAACTCTTTTGATAGCCGCTCGCCGCCGAGCGGGCTTTCGGTAGCCGCTCCTGGGCATTCTGTAGCCGCACCAAAGCCTCCTCCACTTCCTTGACGGCGGTACGCACCGTAGCCCGGAAGCGCGAAGCCGCCGCGTCATAGCGGGCCCGGGCGGCCTCGACATCGGCGGCCCGCTTGCCTGCGTCAAAAATAGGCAAAGACAGCGTTGGGCCAAGCTGGTAGGTGTGGGCCAGATACAGCGCCCCTCCGTTGACGGACTGCAGCGTCGGCGTGATGTTTCCGGACAGACTGAGTTTCGGGTAGCGCTTCGCCTCTTCAACCCCAATGGTGGCGCTGGTCTCGGCGACCTGACGCTCGGCAGCAGCAACATCGGGGCGCTGCATCAATACCGCTGCCGGAATGCCGCTGATGCGGAAGGGTGGCGGACTGGGCAACCGCGCGGTGCGTTCAGGATGGGTAGTAAGGCGATGACGCACCTCGCCCTCGCCAAGACCGGTCAGGGCCACCAGGCCCTTGATGCCCCGTTCGCAAATCCCGCTCTGACGGATCAGCATGTCCTGGCTATCGTCAGCACTGGCGTTCGCCAAGGCAACATCGGAAGGCGCACGAAAGCCGGCCTGACCGGCAATATCGACCAATCGTGACGAAGCCTTGCGCGATGCCGCGTCTGCCTCGGCAATCTGCATCATCGCCTCGCAATGTCGATAACCAAGGTAGGCATTGGCCACCTCGACCGCCACCGCCACGCGCGCGTCATGCCACGTACCCGATCGGGCCTCCAGCTGCCTCAGCGCGGCTTCGCGGTGACGGGCAATACCACCAAAAAGATCAACCTCCCAATTCGACTGCAGGCCGATCTGATAACGATTCCATTCAAACACGGGGCCACCAAAGGTATTTTCGGCTCGCACGATATCGGCCTGGGTATTGAGATTGGGCAGGCCGGCGGCAATGGCGCCGACCATACCTGTCCGCGCCTCCTCGATGCGGGTTCGGGCCTCGGCCACCGACGCGCTTTCCCGCTGCGCGGACGTCAGAAAACGGTTTAGCTCGGGATCATCAAACTGCGCCCACCATTGGGTGAGCCGGGCCGGATTGCCCCCATGCGCTATCACGGCCTGTGGCTGAGGCGTCTGCCAGCGCGGCGCAGCAGGCGACAACGGCGTCACATGCTCAGGGCCAAGCGTAGTGAGTAAGCCACCATCGCAGGCGGCGAGACCCGAAAGGCACATCCCCAGCGCAATCGGTCGCCAGCCCCCGCAAAAGCGCACGGTCAATCCACGGTCAGGCGCCAGTATCAGCATGCTTATCAACAATCATCTTGCAGAAGTGGCTGATGTGATTTGGATCACAGGCCATTCGGGGTTCATAGCAGGTCTGGCCACTGAGGCATTGCCAGGAAGCAGTTCCAACCAGCGTGTACACAAGAACTCATCAGTCTCAATTAAGGGGTGCTTCAGATAAATCAACGAAAGGCTAAGGCGTGTCGGGAAACGGGTACAAGCGCCCCTTTGAAACAGGCTATCTGAAGACCGAAAGCAACCTGACGGACTGATCGCGTTGATGGAAGAGTAACGAAGATGAAGGGTTCGATCCTGGCATTAAGCTCACTCCCATTCCAAGCTATCCGGCGGGCGGCAACAACCAGTGCCTCGCACAGATCAACCCTTTCTCCTAAAGTCTACCGTTAAACATTCTGATTGACCACGACTACAAATTCCAAGGTTTTAGAACTCAATAACGCCCCCTTTGCATGGGTATAGAGGGTTTAATTATCGACTAAATGTAAGAACAAGAGCGCCACGGTCATGGTATTGCTGACCAAAACGGGGCGTTAAGTGGCTTCGAGATACGGGTGAACACGTCAGCTGAAACATATGCTTGCTAGCTGTTGCCCACTCACTCTGGCAGAAGAAAACAGAGCAGGCGCGGGGTGCCTGCTCTGTTTATCCTTTTGAAATATCCACAACCGGCTTGTTAACAGCCATTACCGGCTGTTAATGCGGTCATCTCCGCCAATTAACCCGCTATGTCCGTGGCCTTACGCTCCGGACATGCCACCCGGCGCTAGCCATCATGGCCAGCAGCAGCATCAATTGACCCCATTCACCGAGCGTTGGGATGGGTTCAGCTGCCTTGGATGCTGCGGTGTATCTGAACAGCATATTTGCCGCACTGGTTCCACCAGGCGTGGTGACCAATATGCTGGCGATGCCTTGATTGCCAGGCGGTGTCGTACACGTCAGGCTGGTATCGCTGAGGACGACCAGATTGCTGCAGGTACTACCGCCCACCGTGACGCTGGTGGCGCCGGTGAAGCCGCTGCCGCTCAGGGTGATGGTGGTGCCGCCGGCGGTCGGGGCTTCGCTGGGGGAGACCGATGTCACGGCCGGAAGCCCCAGGTAGCTATACAACGCGTTGGCTGTATTGGTGCCAGCGGTGGTAATGACCAATACGCTGGCGCTGCCGGCGATTCCGGCCGGGGTGGTGCAGGTGAGGCTGCTGTCGCTGAAGACCTCCAGGTTGGTACAAACATTGCCGCCCACCGTGACGCTGGTGGCGCCGGTGAAGCCGATACCGCTCAGGGTGATGGTGGTGCCGCCGGCAGTCGGGCCGGACGCTGCGCTGACTGCGCTGCTGGTCCGGATCGCCGCATAGCTAATGTCAAGGCCGCTGGCGGTGGCAATGGTGCCGGCGCTGGACGATACGGCGGTGACTGTGGGCGGGGGCAAGAAGGTAAACAGGGTGTAGGCCGCATTGGTGCCGCCCGGTGTGGTGACCAGAACGCTGGCGCTGCCGGCGGTGCCTGCCGGGGTGGTGCAGGTGATGCTGGTGGCGTTGTTGACGCTGAGGTTGGTACATGCGCTGCCGCCGACAGTCACGCCGGTGGCACCGTTGAAGTCGGTACCGGTGATGGTGATGCTGGTGCCGCCTGCTTTTGGGCCTTCACTGGGCGAGATGGCGGTGACCGTGGGTACGGCGGCATAGCGATACAGCGTATTCGCGGCATTGGTGCCGCCGGCGGTGGTGACCAGGACGCTGGCGTTGCCGGCAGTGCCTGCCGGGGTGGTGCAGGTGATGCTGGTGGCGCTGGCGACGCTGAAGCTGCTACACGCGGTGCCGCCGACGCTGACGCCGGTCGCGCCGGTGAAGTTGGTACCGGTGAGGGTGATGCTGGTGCCACCGGCAATGGGGCCGGCGCTGGGCGATACGGCGGTGACCGTGGGCAGGGGGGTCACGAAGGTATACAGGGTGTTGGCCGTATTGGTGCCGCCGGGGGTGGTGACCAGGACGCTGGCGGTTCCGGCGGTGCCGCTTGGCGTGGTGCAGCTGAGGCTGGTGTCGCTGGTGACGGTCAGACTGGTACACGCGCTGCCACCGATGGTGACGCCAGTGGCGCCGGTGAAGCCGGTGCCGGTGAGGGTGACGCTGGTGCCACCGGCAGTACTGCCGGAACTGGGCGAGATGGCGGTGACCGTGGGTACAACGGCATAGGTGTAGGTCCCACTGGGGGTACTGGTGCCGCCCAGAGTGGTCACACGGACACTGGCCGGGCCAGCAATTGAGGTGGTCGGGGTGCTGCATGTGAGGCTGGTAGCACTGGTGACACTGAAGGTCTTACAGGCACCGCCGCGCACTGCCACCGCGGTAGCGCCGGTGAAGTTGGTGCCGGTGACAGTGATGATAGTGCCGCCGGCGAGCGGACCAGAGCTGGGCGATACGGCGGTGACCGTGGGTGGGGGCACGAAGGTATACAGGGTGTTGGCCGTATTGGTGCCGCCAGAGGTGGTGACCAGGACGCTGGCGGTGCCGGCGCTGCCGCTTGGCGTGGTGCAGGTGATGCTGGTGGCGCTGGCAACGTTAAAGCTGCTGCAGGCGGTGCCGCCGATGGTGACGCCGGTCGCGCCAGTGAAGTTGGTACCGGTGAGGGTGATATTGGTGCCACCGGCGGTGGGGCCGGCACTGGGCGATACGGCGGTGACCGTGGGTGGGATCACGAAGGTATACAGGGTGTTGGCCGTATTGGTGCCGCCGGGGGTGGTGACCAGGACGCTGGCGGTGCCGGCGGTGCCGCTTGGCGTGGTGCAGCTGAGGCTGGTGTCGCTGGTGACGGTCAGTGTGGTACACGCGCTGCCACCGATGGTGACGCCAGTGGCGCCGGTGAAGCCGGTGCCGGTGAGGGTGACGCTGGTACCACCGGCTGTGCTGCCGGCGCTGGGCGATACGGCGGTGACCGTGGGCGGGGTCACGAAGGTATACAGGGTGTTGGCTGTATTGGTGCCGCCGGGGGTGGTGACCAGGACGCTGGCGGTGCCGGCGGTGCCGGTCGGGGTTTTGCAGCTGAGGCTGGTGTCGCTGGTGACGGTCAGTGTGGTACACGCGCTGCCGCCGATGGTGACGCCGGTGGCGCCGGTGAAGCCGGTACCGGTGAGGGTGACGGTGTTGCCACCGGCTGTGCTGCCGGCGCTGGGCGAGAGGGCAGTGACCGTGGGTACGGCGGCATAGCGATACAGCGTATTGGCGGTATTGGTGCCGCCGACGGTGGTGACCAGAACGCTGGCGTTGCCGGCAGTGCCTGCCGGGGTGGTGCAGGTGATGCTGGTGGCGCTGGCGACGCTGAAGCTGCTACACGCGGTGCCGCCGACGCTGACGCTGGTCGCTCCGGTGAAGCCGCTGCCGGTGAGGGTGATATTGGTGCCCCCTGCGGTGGGGCCGGCGCTGGGCGATACGGCGCTGACCGTGGGTGTGGTCACGTAGGTATATAGGGTGTTAGCCGTATTGGTTCCGCCGGCGGTGCTGACCAGGACGCTAGCAGTCCCGGCGGTGCCGGTCGGGGTGGTACAGATGATAGTCCTGTCACTGGTGATGCTGACTTGGGTACATGCTCTGCCGCCGATGGTGACGGCGGTGGGGTCGGTGAAGCCGGTGCCGGTGAGGGTGACCCTGCTGCCACCGGAAATGCTACCGGAACTGGGTGAGATGGATGTGACCGCGGGTAGTGCGGCATACCGATATAGCGCATTGAGGTCACTGGTGCCGCCGACGGTAGTGACCTGCACGGCGGCATTGCCGACGGTGCCGGCGGTGCCGGTCGGGGTGGTACAGGTCACGCTGGTGTCGCTGACGACGCTGTAACTGGTACACGCGCTGCCACCGATGGTGACACTGGTGGCACCGGTAAAGCCGATACCGGTGATGGTGACGCGGGTGCCGCCTGCTGTGGGGCCGGCATTAGGCGATACGGCGGTGACCGTGGGCCTGTCCACGAAGGTATACAGGGTGTTAGCGCTATTGGTTTCAAAGGGGGTGGTGACCAGGACGCTGGCAGGGCCGGCAGTGCCTTCCGGGGTGTTGCAGGTGATGCTGGTATCGCTGGTGACGCTGTGGTTGGTACACGCGCGACCGCCGATAGTGACGCCGGTGGCACCGGTGAAGCCGGTGCCGGTGATGGTGACGGAGTTGTAGGTGAGGCTGCCGCCGGCACTGGGCGAGATGGCGGTGACCTTCAGTGGGTTGCGATAGGTGTAGAGCGTATTCGCGGTATTGGTGCCGCCTGCGGTGGTGACCAGGACGCTGGCGGTGCCGGGATTCTTAGCCGGGGTGGTACAGATGATGGTGTTGTCGCTAGTGATGCTGACATCGGTACATGCGCTGCCGCCGATGGTGACGGCGGTGGGGTCGGTGAAGCTGGTGCCGGTGAGGGTTACCCTGGTGCCACCGGAAGGGCTGCCGGAACTGGGTGAGACGGATGTGACCGCGGGTAGTTCGGCAAAGCGATATAGCGTATTGAGGTCACTGGTGCCGCCGACAGTAGTGACCTGCACGGCGGCGTTGCCGACGGTGCCGGGAGCGCCTTCCGGGGTGATGCAGGTGATGCTGGTGTCGCTGACGAATTTAAAGCTGGTGCAGTCGGTGCCGCCGATGGTGACGCTGGTGGCACCGGTAAAGCCGATACCGGTGATGGTGACGCTAGTGCCGCCTGCTGCGGAGCCGGCATTCGGCGATACGGCGGTGACCGTAGGCCTGTCCACGAAGGTATACAGGGTGTTAGCACTATTGATGCCATAGGGGGTGGTGACCAGGACGCTGGCGGTGCCGGCAGTGCCTTCCGGGGCAGTGCAGGCGATGCTGGTGTCGCTGATGACTCTGTGGTAGGTACACTCGCGACCGCCGATGGTGACGCCGGTGGCATCGGTGAAGTTGGTACCGGTGAGGGTGACGGAGTTGTACATGAGGCTGCCGCCGACACTGGGCGAGATGGCGGTGACCTTCGGTGCGTCGCGATAGGTGTAGAGCGTATTCGCGGCATTGGTGCCGCCGCCGGCGGTGACCAGGACGCTGGCGGTGCCGGCGGTCTTGGCCGGGGTGGTGCAGGTGATACTGGTGTTGCCGACGTTAAAGCTGCTGCAGGCGGTGCCGCCGACAGTCACTGCAGTCACTGCAGTGAAGTTGGTACCGGTGATGCTGATGCTGGTGCCACCGGCGATGGGGCCGGCACTGGGCGATACGGTGGTGACCGTGGGCGCATCGACATAGGCATACAGCTGGTTGGATGCGCTGGTGCCAGCGGGAGTGGTAACCAGCACCTTGGCGGAACCGACCCAACCGCTGGGGGCTGTGCAGGTGATGCGGGTGTCGCTGATGACTCTTAAGTTGGTGCAGGCGTAGGTGTTGCGGATGGTAACGCCGGTGGCGCCAGTGAAGCCGGTGCCGGTAAGGGTGAGAGTGTTGCCACCACTGGTGGGGCCGACACTGGGCGATACGGCGGTGACCGTGGGTAAGGCAGCGTAGATGTAGGTCCCACTGGGGGTACTGGTGCCGCCCGGAGTGGTCACACGGACGCTGGCCGGGCCAGATGTTGAGGTGGTCGGGGTGAGACATGTGAGGCTGGTGGCACTGGTGATATTTAAGTTGGTACAGGCACTGCCGCGCACTGCCACCGAGGTAGCGCCGGTGAAGTTAGTGCCGGTGAAGTTAGTGCCGGTGACAGTAATAGTGCTGCCGGCCATCGGACCAGAGCTGGGCGATACGCCGGTGACCGTGGGTGGGGGCACGAAGGTATACAGGGTGTTGGCTGTATTGGTGCCGCCGGGGGTGGTGACCAGGACGCTGGCGGTGCCGGCAGTCTTGGCCGGGGTGGTGCAGGTGATGCTGGTGGCGCTGACGACGCTGAAGCTGGTGCAGGCGGTGCCGCCGACAGTCACTGCAGTCGCTCCGGTGAAGTTGGTGCCGGTGAGGGTGATGCTGGTGCCGCCGGCGGTGGGCCCGGCGCTGGGCGATACGGCGGTGACCGTGGGTAAAGCGGCGTAGATGTAGGTCCCACTGGGGGTACTGGTGCCGCCCGGAGTGGTCACACGGACGCTGGCCGGGCCAGATGTTGAGGTGGTCGGGGTGCGACATGTGAGGCTGGTGGCACTGGTGATATTTAAGTTGGTACAGGCACTGCCGCGCACTGCCACCGAGGTAGTGCCGGTGAAGTTAGTGCCGGTGACAGTAATAGTGCTGCCGGCCATCGGACCAGAGCTGGGCGATACGCCGGTGACCGTGGGTGGGGGCACGAAGGTATACAGGGTGTTGGCTGTATTGGTGCCGCCGGGGGTGGTGACCAGGACGCTGGCGGTGCCGGCAGTCTTGGCCGGGGTGGTGCAGGTGATGCTGGTGGCGCTGACGACGCTGAAGCTGGTGCAGGCGGTGCCGCCGACAGTCACTGCAGTCGCTCCGGTGAAGTTGGTGCCGGTGAGGGTGATGCTGGTGCC
>Ga0181554_1001064_pt1 | contig 26578 bp, 14 predicted proteins | sample 011ome_16_FD_145602 | JGI IMG/M metagenome (GOLD analysis project Ga0181554, IMG submission 145602) | Coastal salt marsh microbial communities from the Groves Creek Marsh, Skidaway Island, Georgia - 011503CT metaG (spades assembly) | ecosystem: Environmental > Aquatic > Marine > Intertidal zone... | reverse complement strand
CCAGGTCGAGGAAGTGGGCACCGTCGTGTGCACGCTGACGTGCGGGCACGCGTTTCACCTCGAGTGCTTAGAGAGTTGGTTGCACGGGAATCCGACGTGCCCGATGTGCCGCCATCCCGTCGGAAAGGACGAGGAGGAGGAGGAGGAGGAGGAGGAGGACGATGAGGACGATGGAGACGTGGTCGTAGAAGACGAAGACGACGAAGACGACGATCGGCGTTCGGCGTTCGACGACGACGAGGTAGGAATACTGAGGTAAGACGACCTGCCGCCACTCGAGCGGCGCGACGCCGACGACGAGGCGGATTGAACTTAGCGACGCCGCGACTAGAACGGCGATACGAATACGAATAGACGCGATCGAATCTGTTACGCTTCCGTGTCGTCCTCTCTCGTCTGCCCCTCGAGGAACACCCCTTCCGGTCCGTGCGCGCTCGTGTCTTTCCCCGTCTCCTTCATCTCGATCCACCGACTGAAATACTCCGTGCTCCTCGCGGTGTGATGCCACAGCGACGCGGCGAAGTAATCCTGCCCTCGCCGCGCCTCCAGACCCCCCTCGCCTTCGAACAGCTCGTCGATCGCGCGGCGCACCGTCGCCAAGTTCCTCTCCGCCGGGAACAGCCGGTCGATCATCGCCGAGCAATCGATCCTCGCGTCGTCCCACGCCTCTCTGTTCTCGTGAAGCTCAATCGCGTCCGCCGCGAAGTCCTCCGCGGTGATGGACCGCCACTTGCCCCCCCACACCCCGGTGCGATCCTCCCACAGCCCTTCCGGCCACATCAGCGACATCCCCGGCACCGTCCCTTCCGCGCCGACGGGCGTGGTGACGACGGGGAGGCCTCGCGTCCACGCGTCGACGATTTTTCCCTTCACCCCGGCGCCGAACCGCAGCGGCGCGAGGAGGACGCGCGACGTGTCCATGACGCCCTCGATCGTGGGGGCGAACCCTTCGACGAGAAAACCGCACTCCGGCTTGTGAAGCTGTCTGATCGCCTCCGTGGGGTACGAGCCGTAGACTCGCATCGTCGCCGTCGGGAGCTCGGCGCGAATCAGAGGCCAAATAGCCTCCGCGAGCCACCGCACCGAGTCGACGTTCGGCTTGTGGTGAAACGTCCCGATCGTCGTGAACCCGTCGCGCGCGTCGAACCCCGGCGTCGTCGGCGGCAGCGGCGGCGGCGGCATGATCGGCGGCAGATCCTCGCCGTTCCGTCGCATCTCGCAGTGATTGCTCTCGCAGAAAAACGACGCGAGCTCGAGCTTCTCCGGCGGCACTCTGTACGTGTCCAGCATGAGCCGTCGCTCGACCATCGAGCACACGAGCGTGAGGTCGCTCCGTTGCACCGCCGCGAGCTCGCGGTTCAAACACTCGTCCCGCGCGTTCGGGATCGCGGACATCGCGGCGAGGATCGGATTCACCCGCGCGTCGTCGTCGTCTTCGTCGTCGTCGTCGTCGTCGTCGTCGTCGTCGTCGTCCGCCGCCGCGTCCGCCGCCGCCGCGTCCGCCGTCGCCGCGTCTTTCTCTTTCTCAGCATCCTTCTCTCTGTTAAAACGGATCGCTTCCTTCATCGCGTGATGACGCGCGTACCGCAGCGAGTGCAGGTCTTGCATGTCAAGCACGCGCGCGGCGTTCGGGCACGCCGCTCTGACGCGGAACGAGAACGCCTCCTCGGCCATGAAGCGATCGAAGATCACGACCGAGGGGGCGGTCGTCGCGAGGACGTCCTCGAAGTCGGCGCCGCGATTCGGTAAGATCTCGGAAACGCCGATCCCCTCCGCCTCGAGCGCGTCCGCGTGGGAGTTCCGCTTCGCGCACGCGACGAAGTGCACGCGCCAGCCCCTTGACTTGAAATCTCTCACGAGCGCGCACGTGCGAACGCCCGCGGCGGAGGAGGACGACTCCGGCCAGAGGAACGAGACGAACACGACGGATTTCGCGGGCTTTTCGTCCTCCGCGGATGCCGATTTCGATCCGTCGTCGACCGTCGCGTCCGCGCTCGCCGCGGCGGCGACGTCGCGCGCGCGCGGTCCCGGGGGGGATCGCGCGCGCCATGGCGTCGGCGGCGTGCCGCAGCGGCACGACGCCGCGGACGCCCGCGGCGGGGCCGCGAGCAACGGGCAGCGGGGCACAGCCGACGCGCGCGACATTAATGCTCCCGCGAGTCGCGACCTTCTTCGAGCGACGTCAGCGTCAGGTCTCTTCGAAGCAGGTCGAAGCACGCGGCGAGAAGTCAGCGAGAAGTCCTCGTCAGCACCATTTTCGCGGCGCCCACCGCGGGCGTCGCGCGCGCGTCACCGAGCGCGATGACGCGCCGGCGGCTCGCGGTGCGAATATACGACCATCTCGTCGCGTACGAACGCGGCCTCGCGCTCCAGGTGCGCCCTCGCTCCGTCGCCGTCCTCCGCGCCGCCTTCGAACGCGCGCGGAGTCGGCACGAACAAAGCGAATTCACGAATCGCTCCCGTCGCCGCGTCTCGACGTCCGCCACCCAATTCTGACCCCCCCGCGTCGTTCGCACGCGTCGCAGGAATCGTTCGCGAACGCCCGCCGCGCGGGGACGGCGCCGGACACGCTCCTCGTGCTGCAGGTGCGCTTGTCGTCGCGACCTTCGACGCGCCGCACCCACCGCGCGCGTCTCGCGTCGCGCGTCCGTCCAACCAACCCTAGTAGCCGACGAACGTCTCGTGACGTCTCCCTCACCCCTCGTCCCTCCTTCGCAGCACTCGCCGGTGTACACCATGGGCAAGCGCCCGACGGAGCACAACATCCTGACCGACGTCGAAACCCTCGCGTCCCTCGGCGCGACCGTGCACAAGGCGCGACGCGGCGGCGACGTCACGTTCCACGGCCCGGGGCAACACGTCGTCTACCCGGTGGTGGATCTCCGCGCGTCCGAGCTCGGCGCGCGCGCGTACGTGGAGGGGTTAGAGGACGTCATGATCGACGCCGCGGCGAGTTTCGGCGTGCGAGCGACGGGGAGGATACCGGAGATGACGGGGGTGTGGGCGAGAGGGAAGAAGCTCGGCGCCGTGGGGGTGCAGATATCGCGAGGGGTCGCGTCGCACGGGTTCGCGTTCAACCGCGACGTCGACTTGCGGTGGTTCGACGCCATCGTGCCGTGCGGGCTGAGAGGGAAGGGCGTGACGACGCTGCGCGACGAGGTGGAGGGCGGGAGGGAGGGGGGGGCGCCGAGCGCGATGGAGGTGGAGTGGCGGCTCATAGACGCGTTCGCGAAGCGGTTCGGGTACGTGGACGTGGACGCGACGCGCGTCGGCGCCGGCGACGACGACGGGTAGGATGCTGTGGCGAGAGCATCACGCGCGAGATCTCATCACGCGTTTTTTAGAACTGAACGCGCGAAAAAGGTGACGCGGCCTTTTCCTTCGCGAGAGCTCCCGCGTCATAAGAAGACGCGCGGCTGTCGCGCGCGCGGGAGATTGCGGTATCGCGCGCTCGCGTACAGTACCTCGCCACATCGCGATACGCGCGCGTCGAACCTCCGCGCGCGATGGCACGCGCGACCGCGGCGCGCGTTTCGTAACCGCACTTTTTTTGGAGCATTCGTGTCGTTGTAGCCGTTCGAGACGCGACGAGATGGACGCGTCGCCGCCGTCGCCGCCGTCGCCGCTGCAGACGATGAGGGAGGATACGCTGCCGTCCTCGCGCGACGGGAAAGAGGCTCAAACCCCCACGCCGTCGAGCCCACCGCCGGACCCCATGGACGCGGCCGCGGGCGCGCTCGCGGAGACGGACGACGTCGACGAGAGTTCCCGCGCGGCTGCTCCGAGGGACGCGGGCATGTGGACGCCGCCCGGGAGTTCTCGCGAGGAACGCCCGCCGCCGCTCGAGCGCGGCGTCCGAGGGGGATACGCGGGCGTGAGCGACCTTGAGGTGCGCGGGCGGTTGCGACGGCGACGCGTCCACGCGCGCTCGACTCGACCCGCTGCCGTTACCGACCAAATCCGCGGACGCGGGCGAAAAAACTCCGACGCGGCCTGGCCTGTCTTTTCGTTTCCAATAATTCGTTCGATCCCTCTCCGACGCCGCCGCGACCGACGCCGCCGCACTCCCTCCTCCTTCCAAACCGCCCGCAGCTCGCCGACGTACCGCTGCGTAAGCTCACGACCGTGCACCTGATCGACGTGTACAAACGGATCAACCGGAAGTACTTCGACACGCGCAAGACGGAAAGAAGAGCCGACTCCCTCGGCGGCGGCGGCGGCTCGGCGGCGTTGCGTCGGTCGGTCGAAGGTCGCTCAGGGAGGACCTCGGGGTCGGGGGGCAAGCCCAAATCGATGTCGCCGTCGCCACCGAGCGCGTTTCGAAGCGCGCTCGAGCTCACGACGTCCACGAGCGTGGGTTGGAAAGGCCCGACGGACCCGCGGGATATCTTACACGACCGGTACGTCGTCGGTCGCGTCGTCGGCCGAGGCGCGTTCGGGTTCGTCATCGTCGCGTACGACATGGTGAACGACGTCCGCGTCGCGATGAAGATCATAAAGAAAGGACACGACTTTGACTCGCACGCGAAACGAGAGATCGAAGTGTTGCGAGTCCTCGGCGGCGGCGGCGGCGGCCGAGGCGAGGGCGAAGGGAAAAACGTCGGGCACCCGTGCGTCGTTTCTCTGTTGGATTCGTTCACGCACGTCGGGAGGGTAGACAAGGAGGAGGGCGGCGAGAAAGGCGCGTCGTCCGACGCGGCGTTGCCCGCGTATCGGTGCCTCGTCTTCGAGCTCTTGTCGCATTCGCTGTATAACGTCCTGCAGTCGACGAAGTTCCACGGCGTGTCCTTGGGGCTGATACGAAAGTTCACGAAGCAGCTCGTGTCCGCGCTGGCGTATCTCCGATCGCACGGCGTCGTGCACTGCGACTTGAAGCCGGAGAACGTCCTGCTGTGCGGCGTCGATCGAAGCGCGATCAAGCTCATCGATTTCGGAAGCAGCGGTTGGGCCGGGGAGACGGACGACAACACGTACGTCCAGTCGCGGTTCTACCGCGCCCCAGAGGTGATATTAGGGCTTCCGTACGGCTGCGCGGTCGACGTGTGGAGTCTGGGGTGCATCATGGTCGAGATGCACGGGGGCAAGCCGCTGTTCCCGGGGAAGGACGAGCGAGACCAGCTGTGGAAAATTTCCGAAGCGCTCGGGTCCGTCCCGAGCGAGATGGCGAGCCGCGCGCCGCCGGAGAAACGCGCCGTGCACTTTCCGGTCATGATCGACCGCGAAATCGGCGAGTGCCCCGTCCCCGGGTCCAAGCCGCTGCGCTCGACGATCATCGCGGTCGCGAAAGAGTACGACAGCTGGCGCGGGGAGAGTTTAAACCGCGAGAGGAGCTCCGGCGCGGACGCGAGAGGCGCCGCGACGTCGACGTCCGCCGCGGAGGCGGCGATGCTGTCCCTCCACGAGCTCGGGATCCGCGACGACGACGAGAGCGACGCGCGGGGCACAGACGGACGCGCGGCGCCCGGAGGGCACCACGCGCGAAGAAGATCGATCGAAAACCTCACCGAGGTGGCGTTATTTTACGACTTCGTCGAGCGCGCGTTGACGTGGTCCCCGAGCGAACGGTTGAAACCGAACGACGCCATCGAGCATCTGTTCTTAGGCGGCGGCGGTGGCGGCACGAGCGTCGACGCGACCGGCGGCGTGATGGATGTCGACGGTTCTAGGTAGTTGTAGACAGTTGACCCGGCGAACGGGTAGTACATATCATAGGCAGTTGGCGTTGTGAGTGTGAACAACACCTTCGTACAAACAAAAAGTTTGGTAGATCGAGACATCACTTCGAGCGACGCGATGGCCGCGGCGGTGGCGAGGCGCGCGCTGCGTCCCGTGCTCCAGCGATGGCGCGCGTCCAGCACGTCTACGACCAACCTCCCCGGGACGATGTCCTACCTCCGAGACCTTCGAACCGGGAACGAGGTCTACCTCATAGGGACCGCGCACGTCTCGAAGAAGTCCGCCGAGGAAGTCAGGGACGTGATACAGGCGGTCAGGCCAGACACCGTGTTCGTGGAGCTGTGCGAGAAGCGAGCGGCGTCGATCCGCCGGTCGATGCTTCAAGATGACGGCGCGAGCGCTCCCGGCGGCGGCGTGGAGGATAAAGTGAAAGAGTTCCTTCGCGTGTTAGGGTGCGTCGCTTCTCTTCTCCTCTTCGTTGTTACATCTCCTGATCTACTAGAACATGACGCTGACGTCTCCTTCCGCAGGGCTCCCGGGGACGTCGCCGAAAAGGTCCTCGGCGCGGGTTTGAAATCTATTTACCAGGCGTTCAGGACGTACGGCCTCGACCCTGGGTTAGAGTTCAAGGTCGCGATCGAGGAAGCGGAGAAGATCGGCGCGAAGCTCGTGATGGGAGACAGGGATCAGGAAGTCACCATCCGCCGCCTGCGGGAGGCCTTGACGATGTCTGACTTCCTCCGCGCGATGTTTTCGGGCGGCACCATCCCGACGGACCACATGCCGCCCGACCTCGCGGAGCGGTTCAGTAAGATTGACTGGAACGACCCTCAGGCTGCGGTGGAGATGATGAAAACGCGGCGAGCGGTCGCGGAAGTCACGCGGCATTTGCGAACGGACTTTCCGAAAGTCGCCGTGGCGATGGTGGACGAACGAGACGAGATGATGACGAACGGGCTGCTTCATAAGTGCCCCGGTCGGACGGTCGCGGTCGTTGGGATGGCGCACATGGACGGGATCGAGGCGCGGTGGAAAGCGGCGCAGGGAGGGGAAGGGGGAGTGACGCAGTTGTCTCAGTGATGAAAACGCTCCCGTGTTCTCGCTATTCTCAGAACGTCTAAGTTCTCTCTATCTGTGCTTGCTCTTCTTCCCGCTGCCGCCGGACTTGTGCGACTTATGGCTCCCCGGGGTTCGGTCCTTCTTATCCTTCTTCCCCTCCTTCTTCGCGCTCTTGCTCGGCGTCCGCTCGTCGTCCTTCCCCGAACCGGGCTTCCGCTTCACGCTGAGTAACCCCGACGACGGCGTCTTCCCGCCCTTCAACGCGTCGCCCCAATCACCGACGTCGCCCTCGATCGCGTATCGTTCCAAGCCAGTCTCCTGCGAGTACGTCGCGCGTGTGTTCGTGAAATGTGGACGAGAGCGTCGACGCGCGAGCGAAAGAAACCAGAGATACTCCGCCGAGAACGGCTCGGAAAGAACGCAGCGGTGTGATTTTTAATCACGTTGGATGAGTCAGCTACCTGGTTGACAACCAGTCGTCATCGCCGTTCCGACGGGGAGGGTAAAAGTCGTGTCGGGCGTGTATTCGGGTCGGGGACGCACCTCGAGGAGCTGCTTTTGTTTCAGTCGCATCGCTTCCGTGACTTTCGCGGCTCTGGGTGGGTAAAAGAAAAGAAAAGAGCGGCGTGAGCGGCGAAGCGAGGGAAACGTAAATCGCACGCGAGCGCGGTCGAGTCGAGCGACATCGAACGGATCAGTCCTGTTGAGCATAGGAAACCATCACGGTCCGAGGCTTCGCGGACTTATAACCCCGAATACACGGTGGCGCCCGCGAAGCCGTTTCTGGAGACATAGTCCTTGGTTGTATCCATCACTTCCGTTCGCCGTCGACTCGAAAAAAGGAAAAGAAAGAAAAAACGAGCGAGCGAAACAAACGCCGAGCGCGCACCCGTCTTCCAAATCCTCGTCCAAGCTCACCGCGTGCGGGTTGAGCTCCGGCATGATCGTCTCCCTCGGCATCGCATCCTCGATCTCCCGCTCTTTGCCCGCGCGTATCGCGTTGTGCATCTTCCTCACGAGCTTGTTAAACAACGCCATGATCTGATTCACCGGGAGACCGAGCGCGGCGGCGGCGTCGTCCACGTCCTTGTGCTGCAGACCGAGGCACAACAGAATCGCGGTCTGCGCGTACGACATCGACGCCGGGACGTTCCCCGCGAAAAAAGCCCTCGCGAGCGGCGGTATCAGGTCCGCGACGAGGTGATGATCCACGAGAGACTGCGAGTACTTCTCGATCCTTTTCAGATCGTGCGCGGTGATCTTTTCGCCATCCGCGCGCCGCACGACGGAGACGTCGCATCCGTTTTCTTTCTCGGCGTCGCTGAAGTCCACCCTCGGCGCGAGCACCCCGAGCGCGAGCCCCGGGGGCATGTCCCGGAACGGTCCGCCTAGTAAACTCGTGAACCGCTGACGGAAGTCCGCGTTGAAGGCTTGGAGCCACTTCGGCGCGGCCGCGGGGCCGTCGTCGTCGTCGTCGTCGTTTTCAATCGCGCGAATCACGATCGCGGAGTGTTCGCCCGTGACCTCGCTCTTCGTCTGTCTCAGATACACCGGCTTGTACCCCGCCTTGCTCCAGAAATTGTGCAGGCCTTGTGTTATACCAAACGCGGAGCCGATCCAGTGCACCTTCTCCGGCTTTTTCTCCCCCAAGGACGCCAACAGCGGCGGCAGCGCGCTGCGCGGCTTGAGCACTTCTTTCAACAACCCGCCCTCCTGCCGCGTCACGTCGCTCGTGCCTCGCGCCTCGTCCGACGGCAACTCGTCCGCCTCGAAGAGATCCGTGAGCTTCCCTTCGTAGAACGCGTGCAAAAGCGAGAGCGCGCGGCTGCCGTACCCTTGCCTCGGAAGGTCCGGGTGCGTCGCGATGCGCACGATCCTCGCGCCGTTGAGCGACGGAAATTCCGGGTCTTGAAACTGCGTCGCCACCGTCCACGGCACAAGGTCTCCCTGCGGCGCGTGACCGGCCGCGAGCGTCGCGGACGCGGACGCGCGCGTGATGGCGCCCTCGAGCGCGACTTGCACGACGCACAATATCTCCGGCAGCGCGTTCGCGTCCTTCACGATCGGGGCGAGCAACACGAACAGCCTGTGCGCGGGCGCGTCCGCCATGAGCTGTAAATCGTTCGGCGTGTTCTTGTAATGACTCGCGATGTACAGCGACATCATGCGTTTTAAGAACGTCTCCGACGCCTTGTGCGCGCTGAACAGCGTGTCGCGGTTGACTTCGAACATCTCGCACGCGGACGGCGGCGGTAGCGCGCCGATGAGCGGCGGCGTGGCGTCCGCGGCGTCTAAACACAGCAAGTTGTTCAACCACGCCTCGATGCGATCGCCGAACGAATACCGAATCGGCTCCGCGAGCTGGACTTCTCTGAGCATCCGTCCGCCGCCGCCGCCGCCGCCGCCGCCGCCGCCGCCGTCCTTCCCCGGCGCCGCCGCGGTGGCGGACTCCCTGCGCAAGTTGCTGATCAGCTTCAGCGACAGCGCGCGCCCTGTGCCCTCGTACCCGTTCACGGTCGAGCAAAGGAACACGAGGTACGGACCCAACAGTTTCTGAACCACCGGCAGCGGAATCGCCGCGGCTTCGTCGATGACGAGCAGCTCCGCCGTCGCCGCGCGCTCGTGATGCTGCGGAAGTATGTACTGGATCGTCTGCCGGTGCACCCTGGTGACGTTTACCCTGACGATCGCCCTCCCGAACGCCGGGTTCGAGCTCTCGACGATGTCGTAGTCCAGGTGCTCTTTGTACCCCAGCGCGTCGAAGCCCTTCAAGACGAATTGAAAAAACGTCTTCAAGTTTTCCGGCGACGGCGACGTGACGAACACGTTCGCGTACCCCATGCCGATCGCGCCCGCGACGGCGATGCCCATCGCCGCGGACTTTCCTCGCCCGCGCGCGGCGGTCAGCGCGACAGTGCTCCGAAGCGTCTTCTCGCTCGCGGCGTCGAGAAACGTCACGACCGCTTTCGCTTGGTCCAAGGTTTTGCACGCGGAGACGAGCGGCCCCGCGGGTTCGGTGTCCGCGAGGGATCGCTTCAGGTCCGTCAAGTCCTCTGCCTCAGCGCCGGCTTCGACGTCCCCGCCGACGGGTTGAATATCCCGGACGTGCGTGGATATCGGCAGGATGTTTAACTCGTCGTCCATCATGATGCACGTCTGGCAGTGCCCTAACGACAGGATGAACCGCTCGTTGAATCGCGCGACGACGTTTTGATGCGACTCTGTTCGGAACCGCGAGTGCACGTCCATCGTGAGCGTGTACAGCTGCGACAGCGACTCCAAGTTGCTAAGGAGTAACACGATGATGCCACCGCCCTCGACCGTCTCCACGGTGCGCGCGAGCAAGTTTGGCGTCAGCGCTTCGAAGTCTTGCAGCACCGCCATGCCGTACGTGTTTCCCAGAACCTTTTGCGTGTCCGCGTAGTACGTGTACTTGATGTCCGTGCTCGCGACGAACAGCGAGAACGGGTCCTCGTTCTCCGGGTCCATCAGCCCTCTCGACACCATTTTCTTGATCTGCTTCACGCGCTTCTTCTTGTGCGAGGAGAGGTAGAGCTCCTTCTTGTAGCACCACAGGACGTTCGGTCTCGACTTCACGACCGCCTTGCTGAGCATGTAGTGCAGATTCACGACCTGCTCGCGCCCGCGGTCGCCGACGACGACGAACAGCGTTCGCTCGTTGAGCTTGACGCCATTCTCGACGAGGGTTCGTATGCGCGAGTCCACTTTCTTGCGCATCGCGCGCGGATCGAGCCTCGCTCCCCTTGAGCCACGCGCGCTTGATTGTGATCCGCCCGACGCGACGCCGCCATCTGTCGTGAAACAGGAAATTTTACAAGCGGCGCCGCCGTTTTCTCAACCAACGCAACGCCGCACCGGACGGAGGGTAACAGCGCTTCGTCGCGCGACCGCGGCGCCAGTGCACGTCGCACTCCCCCCGCGCGCCCGGTTCCACCGCGCCGTCGCCATGGGGAAGAGCAGCAAAGACAAGCGCGACATCTACTACCGCAAGGCGAAAGAGGAAGGATGGCGCGCGCGGTCCGCGTTCAAGCTCCTGCAGATCGACGACAGCTTCGACGTCTTCAAAGACGTGAAGCACGTCGTCGATCTGTGCGCGGCTCCCGGTTCGTGGAGCCAGGTCATCTCGCGGCGGCTGTGGATCCCCGCGCGCGACGCGGGGACGGCGGCGGAGGACATGCCTAAGATCGTCGCCATCGACCTCCAACCCATGGCGCCCATCGAGGGCGTCGTGCAGATCCAGGGCGACATAACCTCGCTCGCCAAGGTGAACGAAGTCCTGACGCACTTCGAAGGCAAGCTCGCGGACCTCATCGTCAGCGACGGCGCCCCGGACGTGACCGGACTGCACGACATGGACGAGTTCATGCAAGCGCAGCTCATCCTCGCCGGTCTGGCCGTGTGCGCGCACATCCTGCGCCCGGGAGGGACGTACATCGCGAAAGTGTTTCGCGGGAAGGACGTCGCGTTGCTCTACGCCCAGCTGAAGATGTTCTTCACGCAAGTCACGTGCGCCAAGCCGAAGAGCAGCCGGAACTCGAGCGTGGAGGCGTTCGTGGTGTGTCAAGACTTCCGCCCCCCGGAGGGGTTCGACCCGAAAAACTTGAGGGTGATATTAGAGGAGCGCGCGCGCGGGTTGCTCGCGGACGACGTCGACTTGGGGTTGATGTCGTGGCCGGACGAGTGCGTCGTCCCGTTCGTGGCGTGCGGGGACCTTAACGGGTACGACGCGGACATGAACTACGACTTGGACTTCGAGAGCAAGTTGAGCTTGGACGACGGCGAGGAGGGCGAGGACGGTGGCGGGAGAGTCGGGCATAAGCCGTACGTCCCGTTAGCCCCGATCGCGCCGCCGACGGAGCCGCCGTACAAAACGGCGATCGCGCGCGAGAAGGCGAAGAAAGAAGCGTTCGCGAAAGCGCACGAGAAGCCGGGGAAGGCTCGGAAGAAGGAGCTCCAAGCCTTGAAGAAGAAGCAGGAGGAGGAGTTGGCGGCGAGGGCGGCGGGCGGGTCGATAGAGTTATGATGATGACGTAGCAGCGGTAGGTTAGAGTATTTTTCGCGAAATCGAAATCGACGCGACGCGACGCGACGCTCGTCAGTTCTCGCGACGCGACGCGGAGATGAGCGACCCGCCGAAGAAGTACGGCGGGCTCCTCGCGAACGCGACGGTGACGTCCGCGTCCGGCGGCGGCGTGTCGCGCCTGAACGGAGACGAGGACGCGCCCGCGTCCGCGGGGACGCAGAGCAAGAGCGCGGCGGCGGACGGCGGCGACGGCGCGCCGAAGAAGATCCAGCTCGCGCCCGGGTTCAGCCAGATGTCGTGGATGCGGCTCGCGAAGACGCACCCGGACATCGCGGGTTTAAACGGCGCGTCGCGCAAGAGGAAGATATCCATGGAGGAAGTGAAGACACATCGCACGGAGGAGGACGGGTGGACGGTGCTCCGAGGGAAGGTGTACCACCTCTCGCCGTACCTGGACTTTCACCCGGGCGGGAGGAAGATCCTGAAGAAGGCGCTCGGGGAGGATTGCACCGCGCTGTTCGACAAGTTCCACCGGTGGGTGAACGGCGAGTTCATGCTCGAGCGGTGCAAGGTGGGGGTGTTAGACACCCACGTGGGAGGGAGCGACGACGACGAGGAGGAGGACGAGGAGGAGGACGAGGAGGAGGACGAGGAGGAGTTTTCGTTCCGGACGTGATTAGCGGAGACGTAGACGCCGGGTCTTCTTTAGCGGTAGCCAGTCAATCATTCATTTACAACGCCGCCGCCGCGAGCGGTTAGCATCTATACATGAACCCCTCACGCCGCGCGTATCGTGTTCCCGATTCCCCCCGTGGTACAGTACACGTGCCGCACCGTCCGTTTCCCCTCGCTCGCGCCCGCCTCCTCGTGAGTTCATCTCAGGCGATCGTCGACGGCGGCGCGGATGGCCCCGCGCTCCCCAAATTTTTTCCGAGGCTCCCGTCCGCGCGTTTGCTCTTCGGGACGTACGTCGACCGATGCACCCACTGCGTGTACTCCCCGACGGTGACGTCGTTCGAGTGCGTCGTCCCTATCCCCGCGGCGAGCGACGCCGGCCCGGCGACGTACCCCCACGCGATCAAAATCTCCGACTTCCCCGGGGTGTACTCGTCGAGCTTCTCCTTCACGAAGACGATCTCCATCTCTTTGCGAACGTACATTCCCTCCGCGGTCGCCTCGAGTAAGTCCAGCTCGGCGAGCGTGTCGCCGTCCACCTCCCAGAGCTCCCCGGCGACGACCTCCCTGTGCCCGTGCCCGCCGCCGCCCGCGTACGTCGTGTCCGCGCTGTCCGTGCTGCTGTCGATGAGATACGGGATCCCGTATCGCTTGTCCACGACGAGGCGCGTCTCTCGCAGCGTTTTCGCTTTTCCCACGTACACCGCGTTCTTCTCGAGCAGCAGGCGGTTGTTGTGGAACCCGCGCTTGAGGGTGCCGTACACGAACACCTTGTGCATCGGGGGCGGCGGCGGGGGTTTGACGATCGACGCGACGTTTTTGTACATCGCGCCAGGGCGCGAGCGCGCGGGAATCAATGAACGAATCGTGGCGCGCGATTCTTTATTCGCCCCTTTTTTGGATTGCGCGTGTAGTTGTATGATAGTCGCTGACGCGCGCTTTCTCGATGAACTCGACCGAGTGCCGATCGACCTTGCCGATCGACTGATCGGTCGGCTCGCGGCGTCATCCACGGACGACACGTGGACTCCTTCCAGTTTCGCTCGGACGCGACGACGGGCAGAGATGGCCGCGCCCGGCGCGTGCACCGCCGCGGCTGGCCCTGCACGGCCTCCGCCGTGCGCCCGCCGCGATGGCGATCGCGCGGCGCGACGCGCGTCGTCCTCGAGCCGCGCGGCGCGACGCGCGTCCACCGCGCGCGTCGCCTCCGTCGCGACGTCCACGACGCCGCCCGACATCTCGAGCGCCGACTTGTCTCGAGAGAGCCTCGTCGCGTGCGGATGGCACGAGCTCTGCGAGCACCTCGCCGGGTACGCGTCCACGGCGCTCGGCCAGGAGGCGTGCCGGACGCTGCCGCTCCCGTCCGAAGGGCCGTGGGCGTCCGAGGCGCTCCTGGACGAGACCTCCGCGGCGGTCGCGATGGAGAGCCATCACGGCGTGTCCCTGGACTTTGGCGGCATCCTCAGCGCGGAGGTTCGAAGGGCGCTGTACAAATCGGAGAAGTACGCGTCCCTGGGCGGGGACGAGCTCGCGGCGATGATGTCGTTTATCGCCGCGGTGAAGCGCCTGACCAAATCCGTGGAAGGGGTGAAAGTGAACGGCGCGCCGCCGCCGGAGTTGGAACCGCTGCGACTGTTGACGTCGACGACGATCGCGCACGGCGAAGTCGCGGACGCGATACGCGCGTGCGTGGACGACCAAGGCGGGTTCAAGGACGGCGCGTCGCCGGAACTTCGACGCGCGCGGTCGCAGAAATCGGCCGCGGAGAGCAAGCTGCGCCGGGCGCTGCAGTCGTTCGGAGGGTCCACGGTGTCGCACCAAGGCCGGATGGTGCTCGCCGTGGACAAGGCGCCGCCGGGGGCGCTCGTCGTCGGCGTCGCCGCGGGCGGCGCGCTCGTGCTCGTGGAGCCGCCCTCCGTGGTGCTCTTGAACGGCACGCTCGCGCAGGCGAACGCCGCGGAGGAGACCGCGATCGACGCGGTCAGGAGACGGCTGACGTACGAAGTCGCCGCCGTGTGCGTGGATTTACTCGCCGCGCTCGACGTCGTGACGCGTCTGGACGTCGTAGCCGCGAAAGCGAGGCAGGCTGCGGCTTTGAACGCGATACGACCGACGTTCGTGCTACCGCCGGGAGGGTTTAACGCGTACGGCGGCGGGTTCAGCGGAAGCGTGGACGAGGACGAGGCGAACGAAGCGAAAGCCGCGGCGGCGGCGGCGGAGCGGAGCGCAATGTTTCCGACGCTGAGACCGGGCGACGGCGTCGGCGTGAACGGCGCGATGGTCGCGGACGACGACGGCGGCGGCGACGACGACGACGACGACGACGACGACGATGACGACGACGACGACGGTAACGGGCAAGAGCGCGAGCTCCTCGTCGAGCTCGCCGGGTTGAGGCAGCCCGTGCTCGCGGCGCAGGCGATCAAAGCGCAACGCGCGGCGGCGAGGAAAGCCGCCGCAGAGGCGGCGCGGAAACGAAAGAACACCGCCGCGTCCACCGCCGGCGCGTTCGACTCGTACGACGACGACCTCCTCCTCGGCGGCCGGCTCGCGAGGAACGACCCGAACCGACCGGGCGTCGTGAAGATCAAAGGCCCCGTCCCCGTGGACGTGTTCGTGCCCTTGAACGCGCGCTGCGTCGTCATCACCGGCCCGAACACCGGCGGTAAGACCGCGGCGATGAAAGCCGTCGGCCTCGCCGCGCTCATGGCCCGCGCCGGACTTTTCATCCCCGCGGAGACCGCGAAGCTGCCGTGGTTCGACTCCGTGCTCGTGGACATCGGGGACTCGCAGGACTTGATGACGTCGCTGAGCACGTTTAGCGCGCGGCTCGCGAAGCAACGCGCGATTTTATCCGCCGCTTCGCCCACGTCGCTCGTGCTCATGGACGAAGTCGGGACCGGGACGTCGCCCGCGGAGGGGTCTGCGATCGGCGCGGCGCTTCTCGAACGCCTCGCCGGTGTCGCCGGGGGAAACAGCGCGAACGCCGCCGGGCTGACGCTCGCGACGACGCACCACGGGGAGTTGAAAGCGTTAAAGTACGAGCACCCCGGGGGCGTGTTTGAAAACGCCGCGGTGGAGTTCGACGAAGCCCTGCTCGCGCCGACGTATCGCCTGCTGTGGGGCGTCCCCGGGCGCTCGAGGGCGTTGCAGATCGCGGAGCGGTTCGGGTTGGAGCCCGACGTCGTGGACGACGCGCGATCGATGCTCGGGGAGGGACGCGTCACGCTCGAGAGCACGATTTCCGCGCTCGAAATCGCGCGTCGGGGCGCGGACGAGGACATCGCGACCGCGCGGCGGTTGCTCGCGGAGACGCGCAGGGCGATTCCCAGGATCGCCGCCGCCGCGGCGAAGGTCAAGGCTGCGGAGGAGGCGACGGACGTCAAGATCGCCGCGGGTATCGCGCGATTGGCGAGGGAACGACGCGCGGCGCTCGCGGCGGAGGCGCGCGAGAAGGCGTCCGCGGCGGCTCGGGAGCGACGCGCGGACACGATGAAAACGGGCGCGATGGACTTCGCCGCCGCCGCCGCCGCGGAGGCGGCGGCTAAGCGCGCGGCGGCCGCCGGCGCCGCCGCCGCCGCGGCCGCGGTCGCGCCGGTCACGCCGAGCGGGTGGATTCCAGACGTCGGCGCCGACGTCGTCGTCGTCGCCACGGGGATGGCGGGTAAGGTGATCGGGACGTCCGGGACGTCGGTCACCGTCCAGGCGGGAATCATGAAGCTCACCGTGAACGCGGAGGATCTCCAAATGAACGCCGACGCGCCGAAACCGAAGCGTCCGCCCGCGAAGGCGCGGTCGCTCGGCGGGACGCAGGCGGCGAGGCGGGTCGACGCGCTCCTCGGCGGCGGCGGACGGTCGAACGCGCGCGTCCCCGCGCCCGCGACGACGAGCTACGGCGGCGGGTTCGATTTCGACTTCGACGACGACGAGGGCGGGTTCACGATCGGCGATGTCGTGAAGATCGTCGGCGGCGTGAACAAAGGGAAGAGCGGCACCGTCGTGGACGCGAGTGGCGGCGCGCTCTCGATTCAAGTCGGGAAGAACACGATCAAAGCTCCGTTCGAAGCGGTGGAGTCGAAAGATAAGCCGTCCAAGATGAAGGTGAGGACGCTGTCGAACAACGGCGGCGGCGGGAAAAAGAGCAAGAAGAAGAAGAAAGGCGGGAGCGGGCTTCCGCGCGCGACGCAGGACCCGGGGAAGCCGGAGTTTAATCCGTCGAGCGGCGGCGGCGGCGAAGAACAAGACGACGGCGGCATCAACGCGCTGATGAACAAGTTCCGTCGGTCGTCGTGAGCCTGTAGCGTCATCGTATGATATCTCAGCGTCGGGGAATAGCCCTGATGTAATATTGATACAGCTAGAAATAATGATAGACTATCATACAGTATCGTCCTCCTACGGCACGTCACAACCCCTGGTTGGGGTCCGCGAACTTGGGACCGACTTGCGTGAAAGGGGTCACTCCTTTATCCGCGTAGTACGCATCCGCGTACCGCGTGATGTCGCACGAGTTCCTCGGCTTGTGGAACATCGGGTTGCGCGGCATCAACATCCGCGTCGCCCACCCGATCTCCTGCGACGACGTCATCGGGAGGTCGTACTTCTCCTGCGGCGGTTTAAACGCGTCGCGGACCGTGCACAGCTCTCGAAGTTTGTCGTTCGCCTCGTCCATCTCCGCTTGATCCAACGACAACTCCGGGACCATGTTGTTCGGCTTCTCGGGGAAGACGTCCAGCTTCGACGGATCGGACACGGAGAAGTGTGTGTTCAGTTTGATAGTCGCCGTCTCTCTGTCGCAGAACTCCTTCCATATTCTGTTCTTCGCGACCGGGTCGAACGCCGCCGCGGGCATCGTGGCGGATTAGGAAGCGTAAATTCCCCTTTTTGGCAACGAACGCCGATGCGACCAGACGCCGGGCGCGGGACGACGGATGCGATCGAAGACGCGATGCGCGGTCGACGCGAAGGACGTCGCGGGAATCGCGCGAAGACCGGTGGTCGATGCGACCGCGGTCGTGCTTCGTGCGGTGCGAAAGCGCAGGACTAGAAACGGGGGGCACGAGAAAAGCATGTGCAGCCGACGGATTTTACACGGACACTAGACTGGAAAGAGCACGCGTAGGTCGAAATTGGTTTGCACGGTGCGTATCGTGTATTTCAACAAGTTAAGGTCACACGCGGCTTCTCTCCTCGCCCTCAGCGCCTATCCCTCGACCGGTCTCTCCCTCGGTCGTAGTAATCCCTCCGATCGCGGTCGTCGTACCTCCCGCGGTCATAACTCGGCGGCGGCGGACCGCGGGAATATCCCGAATATCTGTCGCGTTCGTAGTAGTCTCTCCGATCGTCTCTGTACGAATCTCGGCGATCCCTCGAGGGGCTTCGTCGGTACGGGCGGTCGTCCCTCCGATCGTTATGCCATCCGCCGCGGTCCGGTCCTCGTCCGCGGTCGTAGTCGTCCCTGCCGCGCTCATACCTCGGCGGCGGCCCCCGGGGCGCCGGTCGCATGTAATCTTTGTGTTCGTGCGCCCTGTCGCCGCCGGGCAAGTATCGCTCGCGCGGGTTCGCCGCCCTCGGCTCCTCCGCGAAAGCGACGCGTATGGCTCTGCCTTCGATCTCTTTTTCGTTCATCGCCTTGATCGCGTCCTGCGGGAACGAAGTCAAGTGGGCGAGCGCGGGGGGAATCGTCGAATCAGAATCAGAATCTGTCAGGAACGAGAAGTAAACCGCCTCTGGAGACGACGCGACCGACGCGACGATCGATTCGGCTTTCGTCGGTTCCTCTGAAGCGGTGATCGATCTGTGATCTCTGTGAGCGCGCCGAGTGAAGATCGAACGCGTCGCTGACGTGAACAGTGAACGGCTGATGAAACAGAAGTCTCGTGTTGTGGCGCTCTCGTGGGTCTGGATCGATCGGTGATCGGCGATTGAACGAGGGTTGATTCGAAGACGGACGAAATCTGCGCGGGATCGGTCGCTCTGCTCGCGGTTCGGGCGTCCACGTCAGGTCACGAGCACTACTTCACTCGCGTCGTTACTAACCTCTGCTTCGTTCTTGTCAATGAAGCGCACGAACGCGAACCCGCGGCTGTTCCCAGTGGTGCGATCGCGAGGCATGTACACGTCTCCGATCTCCCCGTGCGCGGCGAACATCTCGCGGACCCTCCCCACGTCGACCCTGTACGCGATGTTGTCGACCTTCAGGGAGTACATCCCGCTGATGTCCGGCGCGGTGCTCTTCGCCGGCGTCGGCGCGGCCGTATCTTCGGCCATGACGACGACCTTAACGTGCTCGATCTGGTCGCCGCGCGCGAAGAAGTGGCGGAAGAAACATTTTTTTTCAAATGCCGAGGTGCGTTCGTTTTTCACCCTCAGCTCGGTTTCAACATTTGATCGCTTCCCCTTTCAACTGAACGACTAACTTTTTTTTCGGATCACCCTGAAGAGGCCGCGGGTTTTTATTTTCGCGTCGTTGAAGCCGTTAAATTGGAAGACGCGGGCGGGAGGGCGTCACTTCACGAGGACTAGCCTCTGGAGCGCGCGCCTTAGTTTAGCTCGAGACCGTCGCGGTCGAACGTCCGGAGGTAGTCCGGGTTCGATCGCGCGGCTCGTAGGCCGCGTCGCGCTCCGACCGCGCCCCGAAATCGCTGGTTCTTCGACTTGTTCAAGACCAGCGGGGCGGGGGCGCGGGTTTTTTACACAGCGCGCGTCCGCGCTTAGTGGGGTCGGGGCCGGCTTAGAACATGAGGCTCCACGCCGATACGGCGCTTAGACTCCTATTCTTAGTCATAGCCCTGACCCTGCCGACACAAACGAGAGGCGGGGTCGACATGATCGCCCCCGTCGCCGGGTCGTTGTCCGCCTCGAGCACGCTCGTGACGGTGCACGGGCGCGATTACGTCCCAGGGTCGAGCCCGCACGCGAAGACCGCGTGCGCGTTCGGCGGGTACGCCGTCCCGAGCAACGTGACAGACAGCTCGACGATGCGATGCATCGCGCCGCCGAGCGTCCTCGGCGCCGGGTTCGTGCATGTGGCCGTGAGCATGAACGGCGAGGACTTCACGCGAGCGAAAGCGGACGACTCGATCTTTTATTTATACCGCGACCCGGCGCGGCTGCACGGCGTGCAACCGTCCGGAGGCAGCGCGGTGGGCGGAGCGTTCATCATCGCGACGTCGAGGAGAGGCATCGGCGGCGGCGGCGGGTTCACCCCGGACGCGACGTGCGTCTTCTTCCAAGCCGGCGGCGGCGGCGCCGACGCGTCCGACGGCGAAGAACGCGCCGTCGTCGTGCGAGACGGCGCGCAGCTGGCGGATGCCTCGTCGGCGCCGTCGCGGTGGATATCCTCCGCGGTGATGCGGTGCGAGATGCCCGCGCTGCCGCCCGGGGTGCACGAGGTAAACGTGGGGACGATACCTGGGGGCGTCGGAGGCGTCGGCGCGAAGCCGTTCGCGTCTTGGTCCGTGCCGTCGGAGGCTCGAATCGCGCCAACCGGAGGCGGCGCTCTGAACGCGACCGCGACGACGGGCGCGACGAGCGGCGGCGCGGTGGTCCAGATCACGTGGGCGGCGGACGCGGGCTCGTACTTCGAGAGAGGCTGGGGCGCGTCCGTGACGTGCAGGTTCGGCACGATCGACGTGACCGCGAACGTGGCCAGCGGCGCCGGCGGGGTGGCGACGGCGTCGTGCGCGTCCCCGGCGGGCGGCGGCGCGAGCGGAACTTCGGTGCCGTTGTGGGTGGCGTCGAGCGCGAGCGAGCGCGCGGCTGCGGCGACGCTGACGCACGTGTACGAGGACGCGATGCTGGTAGAGGAGGACGAGGACGTCGAAAACAGTGTTCCAGGCGTCGTGAGCTCGGTATCGCCGCGGCATGTTCGCGCCTCGGGGTCGTTCGCGCCCGTGGCGGTGCTCGGGGCGCATTTCTCCCCGCGCGCGAACGGCTGCGTCGTGGACGGGTCAACGTCGCGATCGCACTTTGTGTCGTCCGCGCTCGTGATGTGCGAACTACCACCGCACGCACACGGCGTCGAAGCCGTCACCGTCGATGGCGGCGCCGCTGTTTCCGTCGCGACGGAGTTCGCCGCGGCGGAGACGGAGGCGGAGCTCTTGTCCGCGACGGTGATGTTCACCAGAGAGGCGACGTTGTCGCGGATGGACGTGACGCGAGGGTCGGCGTCCGGCGGCGACGTCGTGACGGCATCGGGCACCGCGCTCTCGGACGGCGACATCTTCAGCGTGCGCGTCGGGACGATAGGGTCGATCTCCACGCGGTGGATATCGAAGACGAAGGTGGAGATGATCACCCCGGCGAGATACCCTGGGACTTCACCGGTTATGCTTTATTTATCTGGGGCGTACCACTCGAGCAGCGGGCTTGAGTTCACGCACATCAAGGGCGCGCACGTCGGCGCGACCATGCCTTCGATTGGTGTAGCGTCCACGAAAGTAACCGCCTTCGGATGGGGGTTACACAACCTCGGGTACAGGCTGGCGTGTCTCTTTGATGGCGTGCAGACGACAGATTGCGCGTTGCCTCCCAGCGCGAGCGGCTTCTTGGCCGTCGGCGTCGCGGGGGCGAGTACGCTTCCAGGCAATGCCATCGCGTATCTCGATACGCCGCGCGTGACGTCGGCATCGCCGAAGAATGGCTTCGACGAAGGCGGCGCCATCGCGGTCGTGCGCGGTGAGAACTTCATCGATGCGCGCCCGGCGTGTTTCTTCGACGACGCCGCGTCCCCCGCGGCGTTCGTGTCCACGGCGCTCCTGATGTGCGAAACGCTCCCTGGTGCGCCGGGTTTAGTGCGCTTTGAAGCGGGCGTCATCACCGGCGGAATAAGGAGCGCGTCGGATATCGTCGTGAACTACCTCCCGACGATGAGAGTGACGTCCGTGTCCCCGAGGAGCGGTCCGATCATGGGCGGCTACGTCGTGACGATTTATGGAACTGGATTCGCGCACATCGAACCCACGGCGTGCAAGCTCGGGTCTATCGGTCCGCTGACGGCGAGGGATAACGACGCGACTGGTCTGAACTTGACCATCGGCGTCGAGTGCGTCACGCCCGCGAGAGACTCCGGGTCAGTGCTCGCGTCTGTTGGTTTGCGAACGTCCGGGTACGCCTCGAACGATCGGGTGCGTTACGCGTACGAATCCGCGCTGGCGGTGCGGTCTGCGTTGCCGACGTCGGGGGAGTCGTCCACGGCGCGCGTGATCTCGCTCTTCGGCGCGAGCATACCGCTCGACGGGACGTTCGACTGCGTCGTAGGCTCGCGCGCGTTTGCGGCGACGGTGCCTCGAGCCGGCGAGGCGTCGTGCGCCGTGTCCGGCGGCGACGCGACCGGGTTCGTGGCCGTCGGGTTTGGCGGGCTGAAGCTCGACGACGGATCGATCGACGTGGTGTTCGAGTTCCGAACCCCCGCGCAGACGCTGGGGGTGTACCCTCGGTCCGGGTACGCCGGCGGCGGGTCCATGGCGACGATCGTGACGCGACACGCGAGCGCGCACACGGGGTGCGCGCTCGATGGCGTCGGCGGCGCGGCGGAGTTCGTATCGAGCGTCTTGATTCGATGCGAGACCCCGGCGAGCGAACACGGTGGCGCCTCGGACGCGGGTCTGCGTTTGACCGACGGGGAGCACGCGACGAGCGCGGCGGAGCTGATTTACGAGTACCGCGCGATCGAATCGGTGACTTCAATCGACGTCGACGCGGCGTCGTCGCCGCCGCGCTCTGGCGGCGGCGCCATGCTGAACGTCGCGACGACGGGGCACCTGAACGCGCGATGGCTCGCGTGCGCGATTGGCACGATCGCGCCGATACGCGCGAAGTTCGTCACCGCCCGCGTCGTCGCGTGCACCGCGCCTGCGCTCGCGCCGTCGAGCGACGTCGTCGTCCGCGTCGGCGTCGGGACCGAGTTTGGGAACGCGGGCGGCGAGACGACGATCGCGCTCGCGTCCTTGGGCGATGGCGTGGACGTAAGCGACTCCGTCGCGTCTGCGCCAGTCGCGGTTTCGTCATCGTCGTCTGTCTCTCCGTCTGTCGGCGCGTCCACGGGCGGGTCGCTCGTCGAAGTTCACGGCGCGAACCTCTTGGTGTCGCCGTTCGTGAACGTCGGCGACGCAATCGTTGGAGCGCACGCGGTGTCCACCGCCGTGGCGTTCGTCGAGCTTCCACCGCACGCGAACGGGCTGACGACGATTTACGACGACGTCGCGTTCACGTACGTCCCTCGCGTGGTGCTTGAATCGTTCACGCCGACGAGCGTGGATTGGGAAGGCGGCGACGTCGTGACCTTGCGCGGGTCGTTCGGTTCGCACGGGCGAGTGACGTGCGCGTTCGGAACGGTGAAACCGATCACCGCGCGAGTCGTGGACGTGGACGCCGTGGAGTGCGTGACGCCGTCGCGTGACGCCGGCCTCGTCGACGTCGGCATCGCCGCGAGCGGCGGATTCTACGAGCGCTCGAGCGACGTCATCGAGTACGTGGACGACAGCGCCGCACCGAGCGGCATCGACGCCGCAGAGGACGACGCGGCGCCTCGCGTCGTCGCGCTGGCGCCGTCGACGGCGTTCAAAAACGGCGGGTCTCGGGTGCTCGTGCACGGGAGCGACTTGGGGCGCTTCATCGTCCTCGGCGGCGTGTCCGTGCCCGTGGCGTCGTTCGTGTCCTCTGCCGTGGTCGTGTTCGAGGCTCCGTACGGAGTGAGCGTTGGTCCTATCGACGTCAACGACGCGGTGAGCGGCGCGTCGTTCGCGTACACGGCGGCGATGAGCGTGGCGTCGTTCGCGCCGAGCGTTTTGAGCGACGACGGCGGCGTCGTGGTCGTCGTGCGCGGGAACCTCGGCGTTTCTAGGCGAGACGCCGCGTGTCGATTCGGCGCGGTGGGTCCGATCGCGCCGTCGTTCGCGAACGGCGCAGAGTTTCACTGCGTCGCCCCCGCGAAGGCGCCGGATTCGACGACGCTGTTCGTCGGCGTCGTCGACGGCGCGTGGTGGGAGCCGGCGAGAAGCGCGAACGTGACGTACGCGCGCGCGCCCGTGGTGTTCGGCGACTCCACCGTTCCGGCGTCGGTAGCCACGAGCGGCGTGATCCCGGTGGACGTGTACGGGTTGTGGCTCTCGGGTTCTTCGTGCGGGTCGAACGTCGCGTCGTCGTCGACGGCGACGCGTTGCGGCGCGGGGTCGTTTTCGAGCGGCTTCGGCGCGAACGCGTTCGCGGCGATCAACGTGGTCGACGTCGCGGGCGTTCCCGCGGCGTCGTTCGCGACGGCGGCGGCGCTGGTGGAGGTGGTGTTACCCCCGCGAGTGTTCTCCGTGTCGCCCGACGGCGGCGGCGGCGACGGCGGCGTGGTCGTCTTCGTGACCGGCGCCGACCTCGTCGATGGCGGCGCTCGGTGCGCTTTCGGCGCGGGCGCGGACGCCGCGCACGCGGCGTCGCATCTCGTATCCTCCGCGGTCGCGCGGTGCGAGTCCCCGGGGATCGTGAACGGATTCGGGACGCGAGACCTTGCGTTGTCCGTGACCATCCCCGGCGTGAGCGCGACGTCGTCGGAATCCGCGTCCGTGGCGTGGACGACATCGCCGACGCCGTGGATCAGGTCGTCGTCGCCGTCGCGCGGCGGCGTCGGCGGCGGAACCGTCGTGCGGCTCGTCGCCGGCGGCGTCGTCGAGAGCGTGCAGTCGCGCGCCGTCGGCGGAAAACTCCCGAACCGGGCGAGCGCGTCGTCTTCGTCTGCGTCCGCGTGCTCCGTCGGCTCGATCGGTCCGATCGCGACGCGGACGAGCGAGACGGGGACGTCGAGCAGCCTGGAATGCCTCACCCCCGCGCACGCGCCGGGGGCGGCTGCGCCGGTGCGCGTGCACGCGCGCGCGTGCGTGGCCGCGCCGCGGTCGGCTCGCGCGAGCGTCGACCCGACGTTCGCGTTCCGCTCCAGCGGCGTCGTCATCGACGCGGACTGGAGCGGCGACGCCGCGACCGCCGCGGACGCGACCGCGCGTCTCATCGGGTGGGGCCTGCTCCCGAGCGAGGGCGAGGGCGAAGACGCGAAGTGCGTCGTCGGCGCGGAGACGCGCGCGGCGTCGTTCGCTTCCGCGGGCGTCTTCGCGTGCGCGGTGCCCCCTGGCGTCGGCGGGTTCGTCGCCGTCGCGTTATCCCACGCGGATCACGTCCGCGGCGACGCGCTCGTGGTGTCTCGGCAGCCCGTCGCGACGACGCGCGCGGTGATGCCGGCGTCGGTGTCGTCCGCAGCGGGTGGCGTCGTGCGCATCCTCGGCGACGATTTGCACGCGGCGGCGCGCGTGATGTTCGACGCTCGAAGCGTCGCCGCGATCGCGGTGTCGTCCACGATGCTGCTCCTGGAAGCTCCCGGGCGGCTGGACGCGCGCGAGCTGTCCTCGACGGTCGCGATCACGCTGACGTCGATGGGCGCGGTGTCCGGGACGTCGAACGCGAGCGACGCGACGGCGGCGCCGACGGCGACGCTCGCGCTCGCGCTCGCGGCGCCTCGCGTCGCGACGAAAATCACGCCGACGAGGGGCGTCTCCGGCGGCGGCGTTCGCGCGACGCTCGTCGTCTCGCCGCCGATCACCGGCGAGGGCGCCGCCGCGCAAGCGATCGCGTGCTGGTTCGGGAGCTCCGGGCCGATCGCGGCGAGGCTGACGAGCGGCGGCGGCGTGGAGTGCGTCACCCCCGGAAAGGGCGCCGGGGACGTCGACGTCGCCGCCGCAGCGCACCCAGGGTTGGTCGCGACGTCCGTGCATCGCGCGGAACGGTCAGGGGTTTCGTTCTCGGTCCACGCCGAAAGCGAGGCGAGCGTCGCCGCGGTGTTACTGCGCGCGACCGCGCTCGCGGCGTACGGCGGCGACGCGGAGGTGTGGACGCCGTTCACCGCGGACCCGGCTTCTTCGTCGGTACTCTTCGGCGCGGATCCGACGCGCGCGAAATTGAGCGGCGACGGCGAGGGCGTTCGCACGCTGTCCGTCCCCGCGCGACCGGAGGGCGGCTTCGTGCCGATATCCCTAGACGTCGACGGCGTCAACGGCGGCGAGACTCCGTTCGCGCAGATCGAGATCGCGGCCGCGCCGGTGGCGGGGACGCTGTCTCCCGCGACGACGCCCTCCGCAGGCGGCGGCGTTCTCTTTCTTTCCGGGAAAAACCTGAGACGCGCGGCGTCGCACGTCGTCGCCGCGGCGTTCTCGTCGTCTCAAGGCGCCGGCGCCGGCGTTTCCGCGTACGGCGCGGACATTCGCGCGGTGTCCTCCGCTGTCGCCTCGCTCGAGGCGCCGTCTATGCCACCCGGCGCCGCGTCGTTGAGCCTGACCGTGCACGTCGCGTCGTCATCGTCGTCGGCGGCGGCGGTGGCGACCGCCGGCGGCGCGACGCTATCGATCGGCGTCCTCCCCGGCGCGGACATCAGCTCGATGTCGCCGTCGACCGGACCTTCCTCACCGGGCGCGTCCGGAGGCGCGCACACGATCGTCATAACCGGCAGAGGGTTTCTCGATACCGGATCCGCGTCGTGTCGCGTCGGGAGCGTCGGCCCGCTGCGCGCGGTGGTGAGCTCCGCCGGGGAGTTGTCCTGCGACGTCCCCGTGTTGACGCCGCGCGGGTACCCGGTCGAGGTGTCCTTCAACCGCCGCGATTACACCCGCGCGGCGACGTTACCGGAGACGATCCCGGAGATCGTCGACGTCAACGCCCCGAACGCGACCGCGGACGAGTGGAGCTACTTCCGCGGACTCGTGGAGAGCGCGAAACGAGGCGAGTTTGACGAGGCGATGATCATCGCGCAAAACATCTACGGCTTCCACGTCGAGGCGTCTCGCGACGCCGCGGTGGACGTCGTCGACAAGACGATCTATTGGACCGCGATCGCGCCCCCGACCGCGGTCACGGCGGTGATGCCGTCCGCGGTGTCCGCCGCGGCCGTGGGCGGCGCGTCGGTGACGATCATCGGCGCCGGGTTCGCGCGCGACGGCGTCGCCGCCCCGTGCGGCGGCGGCGTCATGACGGTGGACACGCGCGCCGAGCTCGCGATCGTCTCCGTCGCCGGCGGCGTCCGCGCGCCGTCTCCCGCGCCGGCGTCGAACGTTTCGAGATTTGGGTACGTCGCGTGCCCGAGCGGGTCGCTGT